>Ga0182735_1000577_pt1 | contig 28931 bp, 37 predicted proteins | sample eDN5th30CKraftMG_FD_128524 | JGI IMG/M metagenome (GOLD analysis project Ga0182735, IMG submission 128524) | Enriched Miracle-Growth compost microbial communities from Emeryville, California, USA - eDNA 5th pass 30_C Kraft MG (version 2) (version 2) ...
ACAGCCTGGTCCTGGAGCATGTTGAAGAATGGGGCATTCGAACTGGGGATTCCCTCAATGCCCTGGGCCAGAAGGTAAGCTCGAAGCTGATCAGCCGCAGGTTTGCTGACGAGCCACAACGCATCCTGGGCCAGCCAGCCATCGGCAGGGCCATCAGGGTGGTTCAGCTTGAATTTCTCACGCACCAGGTAGCGCAGTCCTTCCGCCAGTTGCCGCTGCAGTGACTGTTTGGGCGCTGCCAGCGCGCGGTCGGGATTGCCGCCGAGTTCCTGCGCGACGGAGGCTGAGTCAGCCTTCACGACGATTTCTCCCAGGATGCCAGCGTTCTCGTATTGGCCAGCGAGCAGGTAGATCAGTGGCTTCCAGAGTTCGGGAAATCCGCTGAGCCAGTCCAAGATGCCCTTGTCGAGGATCTGCGCGTAGATGAGTGCGGAGGCAGCTCCGTGCAGCTGGTATTCACGGCCTTTCACATATCTGAAACGGTAAGGCTTGGTGATCGGGCCGTGCCAGGGGTGCCACGTGTCGCCGCCCTGCAGTTCGACGATCACGTCGACGGCGATCTTCCCGAGATCGTGGATCAACGCCCCGTAGGCCGCTGCTGCAGACCAGGCTTCCGCTTGAGCTGACTGGGACTCCGGCGGAGCTCCGATCGGGAGGAGGTAGGTCTGCCTGATTTTGAGGGCGTATGCGACGATTTCCAGGCCGTGATCCAGTAGGCCACCAAGATGGGCATGGTGGTGGTTCTCCGAGGCAGGGAGCAACTGGACCAGCTCGGCGAAGCGCTCGAGCGGTTGTCGGTAGAGGGCGTCGTACTGCTGCCGTGACAGCGAAGCGCGGCGCCAGATGTTCTCCAGGAGCTGCTGTCGGCGAGGCAGGCTCAAGAGGTCAGAGGCGCGCGCAGGTAAGTGGAAGCCCTGCGGGGAGGCTTCTGATGGTGGCTCAGCGGATTTTGGTTTCCGGCTGAGCCAGGCAAGGAGGGACATGCGGAGCTCCAGGGCGTGTGCATGGAGCGGCGTTTTCCATCAAATGGCATGGTGCCATCTATGAGAAAGCGTTATCCCACCTCTATGAGATTTTGGGGCAAAATGACATCACGGTCGCTGTACTGATCGCTGTAGGTCCTCAAGCTCCCGGAGAATCTGATCACGACGTGCCTGACCTTCATCAAACTTTTTATTTCCGCTCACTGCTTTGCCTTTTGCAGCTAGTTCTGCCTCGCTGTCCGCAATCCCCTGTAGTTCTTTGCGCAGCTTCTCAACTTCGCGGGTGTAGTTTTCCATGCTCATAGGCCAAATCTTCCGGATGGGGTAAAGTCGGGTTCATCTTCATCATACCCGCCGCTTAGACTGTTATCTAGCTGAGGGAAAAGTAGTGGGGCGAACTCGTATAGAGTTTGGGAGCTCACAACCGATCCTGAGTTTGAAACTCCCAGAACGCTGCACATCTCATTCATGCTTGCGTGAAAACCTCCTGTGCCACCGCTGCTCCCTCCATAAGGAATCTTATGAGCGCTTAGAGCCTCTAAATAACACATGAAGTGTTCAAAGCTTACGCCGAGGTCTACAATCTCAGTGATATGGTTCGTTGGCTTGTACTCGCATGCAAAGTAAAGTGTTGCGGCGAGTTCAAATGTGCTTTCGGTGCTCAAGTATCCGTAGACAATCAGATGGTGCTCTGTGCCCTTGAATGTCTCTTGTGCTTCTTTGAAGTTGAGGAATAGTTCCTTTTCTGACTGTATGTCGCTTTCGGTTCGCTTGTATTCAATTAAAATGAATTTATCGGCGTGCCCGATTATAGCGTCCCCGGCAGTTCTTTCTGGACGACCTGAAAGTGGTGCTGCGAATGCAAGTCTGTTTGCAAGTGCAAGCTCGGCGATGAATTTGTATTCAACAGTTTTTTCCCACCAGATTGGTAGTTTTGTTTGCATGGGGATAGTTTCTCGTTTTAATCAGAAGGAGACGTTTGCTACGCCCTTTCATCGCTGCAAGCGGCCCTTTCAGGTAGGGCTTTTACCCTTCTGAACCATTCCATTATCCATTCCAACCCATTTCCCCTTTGGGCCATTTAGCTTGCGGGAACCTGCTGCAGGTGCCTTTCAACCTCCATGGCATCGTGGAGAATGCGGACGATCTCGATGACCTGATCTTTGCCTAGCCTATAGAAGACGACATGCCGTGGCCTATCTACACGGCCACTTTGCGACTCGGTGCGGCAGTAGAGTAGGTGCAAGCTGCGCAAGCCCGCTGCTAACTGCTTGCGATCAAGGCTGCCGATTCGCTCAGGCTCTGCAGCAACTGAGACGAAGGCAGTCTGGATTAGCCCTTGGTAGCGACGCCGAGCGTTCTCGCCAAACTTCGCTTGGGTGTATCGGAGGATGTCGATCAGGTCAGTTTGTGCGTCGAGAGATAGGCGAAATGCGGGCGAGCTCACTGCTTCGTGCTCGCCAGCTGGCCCAGTTCTTCCAGGTACTGCTCGAGCTCAGCATCGGATGCAATCTCGACGAACTGGCCGGCATCTAGTTGCATGATGCCGTTTGACGTTGCGTTGCGTAGCGCAACGAGCTTGGCTGACTCTTCCGCCTCGCGCTCGAGGAGCAGACGTAAGCCGGCGCGGACGACTTCGCTGAAATTCTGGTACCGACCTTCGCTCACGAGTTCATCGATGGATTTCTCCATGGGCTGTGGCAGTACGACGTTATGGGTGGCCATGACGAGCTCCGGGTAAAGATTGGTATGGCGTTTTATGCCATGATCCTTGCGGAAATGCAAAAAACGGCGTATATCTGATATCACGGTGCCTTCCCGAAGGCGAGGAGAACGACCATGACTGCAGTGACCAAAGGATTTGCCAGCCGCCTTGGCTTCGGTGTCGGACGCACCCTGCGGTTCTTCCTGAACGATCGCAACGCCGCACTTCGCTGGGTGAAGCGGGCTGTGCTCGGAGCCGCCCTGTTGCTTGTCCTTGTCAACTCTTTCAGCTGGCTCCTCGGCTCGCTATTGACTCTAGGATGCCTCGGCCTTGCTCTGTATGCCCTGATTAAGGGGGATGGTGGCTTGTTGCCGCGACAAGTGGGAACTGGATGGCGCTATGGCCCTCAAGGTTATGGCTACTACGACATGTATGGCAACTGTCACCCGTTTGGTAGTGATGACGAGTAACTGACTTCCGAAATATTCAGAAGTCAGTTTTAGTTTCTCCTACTAAATTGCTCCCTCAAGTCGAGAGCCGGCCTTTGCTCCGGCACCTTTAACATCCTTGATACCATCGGACAGTCCCTTAACTGCTTCAGATGCTTTAATTCCTGCCCATCCCAATGCCGCCATCCAGAATACGGGCAGAATGATGAACATTGAGCCCATTACGAAGTTTAATATTGCGTCTTGAGTTGCAGTATTTATTCCCATTACTGGGTCAAGTGATAAATGTGGCGAGCCTGATCCATACAAGGCGTCGAGGATAGTGCTGTCGAGCCATCTGGCGAGTTGGAACCAGAAGTCAAGAAATATCAGCGCGAAGAAAACACCACTCATGGTCATCGCGACCTGCAGCTGATATGAGCCAATTATAAGTACAATAGGAATACTGATGACCATCGCCATCTTGAGGAACGCGGTCACCATCGGTAGTGCCTGGCGAACCATATCCATGGCTGGAAAGTATGCCAGCGAGCCGAGTGCTACACCGAAAGTGCCGCCGGCTCGCGATAGTCCGTTCCAAAGTGTTCCACCAACCTGGCCTCCATAGTCCGTATAAACGTCTCCGTTAACTTGGTTGGAAGGTGACACCAGCTGTCGAATCAGCGAGTCAGTTACCTCATCCTGCGACAGCCACTTTGCCCATCCGAGAAACTGGGTCATCAGGTCCGGATCGACCTGAGCCTTCAAGCGATCACGCAGGCCGATGCTGCTGTCGGACCACCACTGCTTACATTTGGGATAGCCGCCTCCGCCTGTGACCTCCGGCATGCCGGCATCACGCTGAGAATCATATGGCCACGCAGCCCGGGGCGTCCTCGAGTAATCGGTGTCGTAGTAACCACTGTTGTTCAGGAAGTAGTGCGAACCGATCCAGTTGAGGTCCTGGAGCACTTTCTTGTCTTCGGCCATCGAGCCTAAGTCTGGCTGCCTCATGAACAGCCGCGCGCGCGAGGGGCCGAAGCAGTCATGGGTGAAGTCTGCCACCTCCTGGGCGAGGAGTGGGTTGTTGATCCGTGTCGAGTCGACGTCCATTCGCATCTGGCGAAGGTCTGTGCCACAGGGAATGGCAGCGATAGCGCCGTTGGTGAAGCCCTTGGAGAGGGCGTGCATGAAAGCCCACCAGATCGGGAGCTCCGCACTCTTGCCTGCAATCGAGCTGAATGTGGTGTTCCAGCCGGTGTCAGCTGGCTTCGGTAAGGTGACTTGGCACTGCTGGGCGCGTTCCTGGTCGAACTGGATAGTGTCCAACCCCACCGACACCGTGGGAATCCCCCCGAGGCAGACCACCACGTATCCGACGTAGATCTGCGTCTCGATGCGGGCGAGGGACAGGACACCCTTGTTGCCTTCGTCGGCCCCTTCCCCGCGAACCTTCAGCCATTCCCGGACGATGATGATCAGAAAGGGGAGGGCAAACAGGCCGGTGTCCGAGATCATGTTCCAGATGCCGTTGTTGATAATCCAGCCGACCAGCGTGAGGTAATACTCAAGGTAATCGTTGGTGTAGAGGGTCATAGCAGGTCACCCCAGCTTACCGGGGCTTTCACGAGCTCGATGATCACAGCAAGGAACACTACCAGGAGCTCGATGCGAAGCATGCGGTTCTTGGTTTGGCCATCCTCAAGAGGGGGCATTCGGCTCTTCAACTTCAACCAGAAGGTGGCGAGCATCACGTATAGACAGATCCTCCAGGCCAGCAGCCACAGGTAGTTGTCTTGTCGCCAGTTCAGCCAGAGCTCTACACCGCCCAGGTGGTTGATGACGATCATGCTGAGCACGATGCTCACCAGGATGAGGCCCAAGGTGAACGCCAGACTGATGGCCACCCCCTTGAGCAGTCCGGTCTTTTTGGTGATTTGCTGGTCCATCGGGCTCACTCCTTGGTCGCGGGTTTCTGCAACTGCTGCAGGCGATCGGTTTCAGGAGCTCCAGGAAGCACCGCTCTGGAGTTCTCGGCGCGAGATTGGCCGCGCTCGACGATGGCCATCGGCGAGTTCTTGGCGAGTTGCTGCCTCATATCGAGTTCTGTCTTCAAGTTGGTGATCAGCTGTTGCAACGTGTCCGTGCTTCCGAGAACAGCATCCACCGCTAGCTTGTTCATATTGACGTTGGGTTCCTTGCTGCCGGTGATCAGCATTCGCTGGAGCAGCAGGCTCTTTTCGAGTACGTCCGCAAGGGCGACCTCTGAAGCCAGGCGTTGGGCCAATACCGACTGGTCGCGTTCGTCGCGCAGCGCCATGATTACGCCGCGTGTGACAGGCAAGGAATCGCTGCCAGCATCACGCAATTTCTCAGCAGTGATCGTTGCCCCTGGTTTGAGCAACTCCTGCAGGGCCTGGATCTTGGCCTCGTAGGTTTCCTGAATCAGGGGGGCAAGTCCGACACCAGGCGAAGATGCGCTGGAGCAGTTTTCACAGGTCTGGATCTGCTGCTCACCGAGTACGCGTGTGGCGAACTCTGCGGCTTTGGCCGGGGATTCCCAGGAGCCGCAGACCAGCCCATTGGAGCAGGCATCCTTCGGAATGCTTGAGGTATCGGTTACCGACCGACTGTTGAGCAGGTTGTAGCCAGCTTTGGTTACATCGCTTACAACCCGGATAGGCTGCTGGCCCGAGCCGCCAGCCTGAGATCCTCCAACCCAAGTGACTCCGGAATTGCCGGAAGCGCTCTCGGTCTTCTCCATGACGGCGACGGCGTCGGAGTTTGCAGTCAGTTCCTGGCCCATCTTTTGGCCTTCGGCGACTTTGCCCCACCCCATCTGGTTACCTGCAATGTCGGCCATGCTTTCGGCCAAGGCACGGCAACTGCCCTTCGATCTGTCGTAGTCGAGGCGGGCCTGCAGGATACCGTTAGTGAGCAGGTTGTAGAGGGCCGGATTGGCGCGTTGCAGGATGAGTGCAGGTAGCGATGAAACTGCTCCGGTAGCGTTCTGAATGACGGAGCCCATGATGTTCTGGAAGCCTTGAGTAGCGCCGTTCAGCTGGTTCTCCAGAGTGTTGTTCAGGCTCATGTTTCCGCAGACCAGGTTGTTCTGCCAGCCGGCGCCGACCGTGATGCTCTCCATCTGACCGGCGCTACCCATTGTCACCGCGCTTCCGCCGCCGATGCTGTAAAGCACGTCGTCTCCGATCACGCTGCCCTGCGATTCAACCTTGATGGGGTCAACGGCGAGTGCTGCGGTACTGCTCAAGCTGAGGGCGATTCCAATTGCTTTGGTGATGTGTTTCATATGGTGCTCCAGTGACTGATGCTCATTGGAAATCGGTGCTGCCCAGGAATGTCTGGCCGCGACGCTGACAGCAGGAGTAGGGGCGCCACAGCGCCCAGGCGTAGGCTTCGTCTTCGGCCTGAACTTGCGGACCGCCGTTGGGGAACACCGCGCACGTCGTCGACAGCGTCGGAGTCAGTTCCTGCCACTTGCCAGTGGTGGCGTCGCCCTCGAGCAGCTCGCCGGCGGGCCAGTAGCCTTCCTCTGGTGTGGCTCGGATGGGCATGTACAGATGGGGTTGGCCGTAGCGCGTGGTGACATCGCCTGCTCGCTGAGCCATTACCGCGCCGGCCTTGTGGTCGTCGCTCTGGTGTAGGAAGCCGCTGCGTGGATAGACACTGCCCCAGAGGTCCCCAGAAAGCATTCCGCCGACCTCACGCATCCCCGGAGTGAGCGATTCCGGATAGACCGACTCTGGAATGCCGTATCGCCAGGCAATCGTATCCAGCGTGCTGAGCATGTAGGGCATGAACGGAGTGGTTGCCCCCTTGCATGCGTATCCCGAGGCGCTGGCAAATCGGCTGAAGAGGGAGCCACCTGGGTGGCCGATGACATCTGCCTCCTTGAACTTGATGTTGTTGTTCTCGTTGTTGTGGTTCGTGGTGCCATCGTTACCGGCCTGCGCAGACGCATTGGGCGCGCCGAGCGAACTCATCTCCGTCCAGGGGTTGTCGCCAGTGTTGGCGTAAGCAGAGACCACGACGTCAGGGATGTAGTGACGGACCTTGGTGGAGGTTCTGACCTTACAGCCGTAGGGGGTGCAGAACAGCCAGTAGCAAATCCCAACGACTTTGTACTCGAGGCAGTCGGGAGATAGCGACGAGCTGATGATCGCTGCTGAGTTGATCGCGGCCGACGTGGAAAACGATGCACAGGCAGCGATTGCCGCAGCCAAGAGGCGAATAGGGGAGTTTTTCATCGCGTCTCCCTCGAGTGTTCGATGGCCTGCAGGGCTAGGGCAACATTCGGTTGGCCATACACGACGTATTTGCGGTCGACAACCACTGCAGGCAGCTTCTCGACTCCCACACTCCAGGCATCGGTGAGGCCTTGTTGGGCCTTGATCAGGTCCTGCTGAATACGTGCGCCTTCCGGGCCATTCAGAACTTTCTGCGCAGCTACTGCGGCCATCTGAGGGTTGGCCGGCAGCAGGTGGGAAAGCTGCTCCTCGAGGCGATGCTGTTCATCCAGCTGAATTAGCCGAATTCCGACGCCTGCAGGAAGGTTGACTGGATGCGCTGAGTCGGTGATGACCCAGGTTTCGGCGTGAGAGGTGGCAGAGGCGATCGCTCCGCAGAGCACCGCCACAGCGCGCCACAGGCCGGTCGAGTAGAAGTTGAACATGGTGCTGCACCTGGTAGTTGTTCAGGTGCAGGAGAACGGAACAGAGGGTGACTATGCAGCAGGAAATGAATATCGCGAGGGCGGGAATTTAATCCGTCGCCCTCGGACTCCCAGTAGTAGCTGAGCTCGCTCGTGCTGGCGAGGTTAAGCAGCGCTCTTTTGTTTGGTCGTTGCGGTTATAGCCAGCTCCCGAACGGCGTGGTCTAGGCTCCCGACGTAGCCAGGATACTTCTGCGAGGCTTGAAACGCTCTATAGGCTGCGAACCCGATTAACCCGGCCCCCGCGCCAACAACTAAAAAGTTGAGTACCACCCACCATCCTATGGCGGCGACTACAGCACCGAAGAATGCGAGCGGTTTGGCGTAGGTGTCGGGAGTAAGCCCCAGGCTTGCAGCCAGGTCTTCATTGCTAAGGACCCGTGTGGTGGTACCTGAACTGTGATTGACTACTGCTGCCACAAACAGTTGCTCGGCGTTCGGGCGGCAAGCGCCAATTACGCTGACTGCCTGACCGATACGAAGTGGCAGATTCGCTCCGGCAAGTTGGACAGGTACTTCATTACCTGCTTCATCCTTGATCCAGAACTCATGAATCTCGACGGTCCTTGAGCTGATTCGTGGAGGTGCTACATAGCCGCCGTTGGAGCCAACGTATCCGCCACCCCCATGAGAGCTGATCTGAGTCTCAGATCTCTTGTCAGTAGAGAGAACGACACCAGTACGGGTTTCCAGGTTGACTGTCGCGTTGCTGAAATTGAGCGTTTTCATCCAAGTTCCATCTAGGCCAGGTATTGCAATCTCAATACTATCAAAGAGCTAGTAGTGGCGGCTGCTGATCTACAAGGACGCTGCTGTGCTACCTGGTAAGGCTATCGACCGCGGAAAGCAGTGTTGTGCTGTCTGCCGGGCCTTCGAGCCTAACGGATCGTCCGGTTCTGTTGTCGGTGATCTCCAAGGTGGGGGTAGCTTGGATTCCTTTCTGTTGAGCATCGAAAAACTCCTGCTCTATATGCAGGGCGGTTTCGCTGCTGTTCGCACAGAGCTTCAATTTGGCCTTCGAATTCGCGCTGTCGAGTCCCAGTATCGCGAAGTCACTGGGAATCCCCTGTCCGTTGCTGCCGGTGCGCGCAAGTACCTGATCCACAGCGTTCCAGAAGGAGGCCGTACCGCCGAGTGTGCCTGCGCAATGCACGAGGCGAGCTTCGTGTACTGCTGCAACACCATGTATCTGCAGAGGAAAGTGATGCCATTTGAGGTTCACGTCAGGCTGCTGGCTCACCCAGCGTTTCAGCTGGGGTGTATAGGACCTGCAGTAGGGGCACTCTAGATCCGCATATTCGGTGATCGTCCACCTAGCTGTTGGAGATCCATACAGCCAGGGGCCGTTTGCTGCAGGTGATGACCAAGGCCACCAAACGCCGATGCCGGCGATCACAAGAAGTACCAACTGAATGCTGACTCGCGTAGGCATCGCTGCGGCTCGCCAAGAGCTGATGATGCCGTTCATTGCTCTGGCCCCGAAGGGGGCACTGGTGGAATCAAGGACTGCCGGCGAAGAGCCTCGATCAACGCCTCCTGGGCTTTTTCCGGTAAGGGGTGCTGCTGCAGCCACTCGTCTAGGGCGGCCTGGATCTGGGGGCCGATGTCGCGACGATCGACTGCGCGCTCTTTGATCTGCTGCAGCTCATCGATGAGTACGGGAGCACACACCTCAAGCGTCTGCAGGGCTTCTTGCCCAGGATGTTTGAGCAACTGGGTCAGGTTTTCGATCAGGTTCTGGGTCAGGGAATTGAGAACTCTCATGCCTGGCGCTCCACGGCCTTCGCTGTTACAGAAAATGAAATGGGGTAGGGGGTGATGCCGCGCTTTCGATCAAGGTCGGCAGATACCTCCAGGGCCGCACCGAGCTCATCGCACCCGATAGCCTTCATGATGTCGTAGCGCTGCTTCTTTTCTTCCGGCTCGGTCATGGCAAGCGCGAGGTACAGGCTCGGAGGAACCACACGGAAGAGCAGTTCGATGCGCTTGGCCAGAACGACACCTTCGGTGAACTTGCCGTTCTCTTTCCGGGCCGACAGCATCATCGTCTTCTGGGCTGGCGTCAGCTCGCGGAACCGAGCGATCTTCTCGACTTCATCCGGCGGCATGTTCAGGCAGATCCACCACTCGATCATGTTGAGCAGGGCTGAGGCCTCGGGGGGGACGTCGTCGACGTTCTGGGTGGCCATCCAGAACCACGCCCCGAGTTTCCTCCACATCTTCGTAATTTTCACTGCGTAGGGCGACAGTAGCGGGACCTTCAACTGGATGTGGCCTTCGTCGGTGAAGAAGATCAGTGGGCGGCCCTTGAATTGGTCGCGCTCAGCGATGTTGTTCACCGTGTTGAGGAGGGAGATGTAGGAGATGGCCATCTGCGCCTGGTAACCCTCCCGAGCGTAGGTTGCCAGGTCGACGATGGTGATGTCGGCCTCGGGCCAGGGCGTTCCCTCGCGGTTGAACATTTCACCTTCCGTGCCCATGCAGAAGATCTGCATGGCCTCGGCCATTTCCATGAAGCGGTTTCGACGGCTCTCCGGGATGGATTCATCCGCAGCCATGGCTTTCAGGGCATCGCGCACATCTTCGGTCAAGACAACCCGGTTCGCCGTCGAGCATGTCGCCGCGGCGTCCAGGATGCACTGGCGGATCGCGCTGCGGTCCGCACGCGTCATCCTGGCGTCCTCGTTAGGCTCGCCGCCGGTGATCATCAGGCGGGCCGTGATTTCCAGTTCACCGAGGATGTCGCGCTGTTCATCTTCTGTACCGTCCAGAGCGCTGGCCAGGTGCGCGTCGGATGCTTCGAGGTCCTCCGGGTTTAACACCTTCGCCTTGTCGGGGCGTTCCACCAGTTGGATGGCATCGGCAAATGGGGCCAGGCTGACGCCAGAACCTGGAGCGAGGCGGACGCGGTTGACGGTCAAGCCCAGTCGCTTCGCAAACTCGCCCAGCAGGCCGAAGCTATTGCCCGCTTCCACGACAAACAGGCGCGGCCGGTAGACTGCCGTGATCTGGCAGAGGATGTTGGTGGCTGTGGCTGATTTACCGGCACCAGTCGGGCCGAACAGGAACAAGTGAGCGTTCATCTGCCGGTCGAGGCGGTTCAAGGGGTCGAAGGTGAGGGGCGCGCCGCCTCGGTTGAACAGCGTGATGCCGGGACGCCCAGTACCAGTGGAACGCCCCCAGATAGGGGCGAGGTTCGCGATGTGCTGGACGAACATCATCTGCACGTACCAGTCCATGGCTCGCGACTCGTTCGGGTCGAAATTGCAGGGTAGCCAGCGCAGGTAGCTGTTGAGCGGTGCGACTTCGTCCTGAGGCTGGACCGGTAGCATGCCGGCGCCCAGAAGGGCGTTGTTCAACTGGGTGGTCCGGGTCTCCAGTTGAGCCCTGTCGGCGCCGCGCAGGTAAAAGGCGACGCTGGCTCGATACATCTTGTGCTTACGCCCAAGGAGTTTTCGGGCCTCTTCAACGTCGGCGCGAGTGTGGGCGGAGGCTTGGGTGTCGCCTACGGCCTTCTTCGACAGCTGTTCCAGGTGCCCTTCCAGCAAGTCCTGTGGCGTGGCCACCATGGTGATGCAGAGGATCGTGTCCTCGGGCAGCCGGTCGAAAAGGGAGTTGAGTGCGTCAGCCTTCTTCGTCTCGCCGGTCAGGTGTCCGGTTTTCGGGGCATCGCGCAGGCGATCGAGCATGACCACTCGATGCGGCATGCCGTCGAATGACCAGAGCCCGGCTTCAATTTGGGACAAGGGTTCCCTGAAGAACAGGTTCTGAGCGAAGTCGGTCCCGCTGGCCAGTGGCAACTCGTCCTCGGGAAGATCATCTGGACGCTGGCAGACCAGCTCATAGAAGCGCCTGATGTCTGTGTCGCTGGTACCGAGATGATCGGGATGAGGGTTGAACCAGTGGATCAGCCATTGGCGGATGGCATGGCCATCCATACGTTTAGCGATCACGCCGGCGTTGGCCAGGGCTCCCTCCAGGCGGTCGCAGATAACAGCCAGGTAGGGGCCGGGAGCCTGGCCGCGCACGACGCTATCCTGTTTGGCGACCCGCCGATACACGACCAGGCGAACCCTACGATTTTGGCCGCGCCAAGGCAGTTTGCTGACGGCCGTATCCTCGAACAGTCCTCCGGGCTTGGAGATCGATTCCAGGTGCCGTTTGAACAGCGACCTATACAGCTCGGTGAATTCGCTGCCAGCTGCACTGGGCTTGATGTAGGACCGCAGGGTTTCCTGGTACTCGTCCCAGCTCGTTTCGTCCTGGGCGTATAGCTGCAGTACCCAAGGCGAGCTTTCCAGCTCTTCGAAACAGTCCTGCAGGGCGTTTTCCAGAGCATCACGCGCCGAGCGCAGCCACGCAGAGTCGCGGCCCTCGGTGCCGATCGGGGTTAGCTCGAAGAAGGCTGCCTGTGAGCGGCCGTCCTCGAGGAGCATCGCTTTCTCGGCCGACAGAAACTCCACCCACGGCAGCAGGTCCACAAAGGATGGAGCCACATCGTACATGCGGGCTACGTCAGCATCGGTGGCTGGTTTTTCCTTCGGATTGCGCCAGTCGTTTGGGAGCGGAATGCCGAGGTTGGCAAGGCGCTCCAGATGGCGTTCGGTCGCTGCTTCAATTTCACCTGGGTCAGCAGGTGCTGGCTGCGGGTCTTGCTCTTGGGTCGAGAGATACTCGTCGGAGTGATTGTCGAGTTCGACAACGGGCTCGACCGTCTCTGCCCGGGCTCGTCCACGGAGACGTTCAAAAAGGCCCATCAATATTCCTCCGTTCTTTCGCCAGGCATCGCGTACTGCACCCTTTGGTAAAGCGGGAAGACCGTGGTGTAACCGGGGACCGGTGCTGGATCAGATCCTGCGAGGTGTGGGAACACGTACATGACCAGGTCAGGGTTCGGCAGACGTTTGAACTGGCTGTAGATCTCGTTCTGCGCAGTGCGGGTGAACTCGTCATTGTCGTTCGTGGCTGCTGCCTGCCTTACGTCGATTGGGCGGCGGAGCTCCTGCCGCGCATCCAGCAGCAATCTGCTGCTGGAGCTGCCGCTGCTCCCGGTTGTCCCCTGCTGCCATACATCCATCATGCTGGTATCACCATGGGGGAGCAGCTCGTCCTTGTTGGTTGAGCAGCCACTGCAGAGCATGGCCAGCGCAAGCCAGGCGGTAACGGCTGCCCGGCGCTCAGTCAAGATTTGCGGAAACATGCGAAGCTCCAGCGGTGTAGTCGACCTTGCGGCCCTTGATCTCGTAGTCGATCGCCAGTTGCTGATCGAGATGGACGGACACCTTCGCCCCTGGCGGAACGTAGACAGCGGCGAACGCCTCCCCGTACAGCTTGTTCATCCAGGACCGGATATCGCTCACCCCCCCCGACAGGATGCTGCCGATGGCGGAGTTCCCTGAGGTGCCGGTGGTACCGAACGATGTGCCGTTGCTGCTGAACACCGCGGAACTGCTGCTGTCGTCCGCTTTCAGCAGTTTGGCGACGCCGGCGCCGGCGGCAGTGACCAGCGATTGGTTGGTCAGGTATTCCTTGGCGTTGGAGCGGCGATCGCCGGAGATGCAGGGGATGCCATAAGGGTCGCTGATCCAGCCAAGGCCGCCCTGGATGGACTGCTGACCATTTCCACTGCTGGCCTGGTTGTTGTTCTGGGTGCCGTTCGTCTCCTCGGCCGGAGCGGGGAAGGTCCGCACTGTCCCATCGTTGAATACGAAGGTGAGGCTGCGGATCTGACCGCGCACGCAAGACAGCGTCCAATCGCCGGAAGCAGTACCGGTGGCCACCGCGCCGGCGACGTCGGGCAGCTCGATGCCATTGGCGGTCAGGTTGTCCGGGCCGATCAGTACCTTGAACGGGTATGGATCGTTCACGGTACCGTCGATCGGAACCCTGCCGATCAGCGCAGACATGGCCACCGATCCCATCAGCGTTGAGTTTTGAGGCAGCGTGTACGTCTTCCGGACCTGCTTACGGGCGTCTTGCGGCGATATTTCGCCACCAACGCTGTGAGCGCTGTTGTTGAGGATGTTCTGTCCTCGGTCGGCAGCCTGGCCGAAGCTCGACGGGAAGCTGAAGCTACTGGCGGATTGTCCTGAGCCAGTGGTGAGCGGCTTGCCGCTGGCATCCAAAGCCGTAGCATCCTGGGGTTCAATCCAAACCATGTCCTGTTTGGAGCTGGCGTTGTGCTGGAATGCTTGGCCATCGCCTGGCTGGACGCCGAAGCCGATCGGCAGGTCGCTGCCTGTAGAGTTGGCACTTTCCATTCCAGACTCGCGCTTGGAAAGGGTATCCATCTGCTTCTGCAGCTTGTCGAGGATGCCTTGGCTCTGTTCCTGGGAGTGCTGTTGCAGTTGCTGTTGGGCGGCGTTGAGGCGTTGATCCACGGTCTGGTTGATGTTGCCCAGGCGGGCCTGCAGCTCCTCGTTCTGTCGTTTGAGCTCGCCGTTATCCTTCAGGGCTTGTGTCATCTGGTCCTTCAGCTGCCGACTTTCCGCGACAACTGTACGAAGGGTGTCACTGGGCGTGTCGCCGTCGACACCCAGCGCCTTGGCCTGGCCAGAGCCGATCTTGGGATTTTCCTCGGGCGTGGCGTCATCGCCTTTGTGTTTGGTAAGGCTCGTGAGTATCACGATGACGAATATGCCGAAGGGGACGGCCAGCCACTTCAGGAGGGGATTACCTTTCAGAGTTGCTGCCACGCTGGCCTCCTTTCGGATCTACCTGGCTGATGGATGCAGGCAACAACGACTCGCGGAGCCCCTTGCCCTGGGTGACCAGGTAGACGGTTGTGGTGTCCGTCGCGTTGCCCCGCGCACCGAGGTAGGGGTGTTGGAAGGTGGCCGCAACGAAGTTGCCCATCAGGTCGCGAGGATCCAGCTTGAGCTGTTGCGAGCTGGTGTTGCGCAGCTTGACTGCGGTCACGTAGAAGCCATCCAGCTTCCAGGCGCCCAGCGCACTTGCTTCCAGCGGCTGTACCGGCAGCAGTGTGCTCAGGTCAATTCGCCGATCGATGCGCACCTGGGCAATACCCGCAACAGGTTCAACAGTACGCAGCGGGGCATACAGCATTTGGGCCGCGTACCGGGTGAGCACTACTGGGGAGGGGGTTTCATGCTGCGGCGCCGGGGGCGCATCCTCTTCTGGCTGCCCAGTAGTAGTGGTCGCTGCTGTGCTTTGGGGTTTGGTGTTGGGCGATTGGCCATAACGGGTTGGCGTCGTATCTCCAGCGACAATCTTCACAGGCTCCAGTGCAGGTTGACCGTCCTGTGCCGCGGTGGCCGCGATGTCCACCAGCACGATTTCGCCGTTGGCGACGTTCTGCAGCTGCAGGCGAGAGGGAGCGATGGTCTCGTTGGCGAGCAGGTAGATGGCGCCGCCCGTACTCTGCACTCGAAGCTTCCCGACCAGCTCAGGTTTCATACCCACCCGCACGTTTTGGTCGACGAACACGATCCGCTCCTGGCCGACACGCAGGGGCACCGCGAGGGGGATGCGCTCCCATTGCAGTATCTCGACCGCCTGCGCATTGGCAGCAATTAAGAAGGACAGGGCACCGCCCCAGCGAAGCATGATCTTCATTGCTGGCCACCTGGTCCGGTAATGTCGTTGTCGACCTCGATCCGCACCGGACTGCTGGTGTAGCAGTCCCATTGCAGGCCGAAGGGGTTGCGTTCGGGGTCCAGGTCCGCACGAACGATATGGAGGGGATAGCGCGATAGCGCGCGCTTTACGCGCTCTCCGCCGTAGTGCTCGTCGGCTGCAATGTCGAGGTTCACGGTCCAATCGTTAATGGTCTGGACGATGGTGTGCTGCTCATTTTTGTCATCTACACCGCGACCAGGGATTTCAAAGACACCGCGCTCGCGCTTGCGAAGTTCGCCCGCGTTGCGACGTAGCTCAAAGTCCTTCTGCAGGTAAGTCTTGCAGCCGGGAGTGAGGTAGGCATCCAGCCGGTCGATGTTTGCCTGGTAGTCCACTTCGCCATCGCTTGGCCAGCGGTTCATCTGCTGGAAGATGTACAAGGCAAAGCTGTAGACGCTCTCCGGCGGTACATCCCACCATTTACGAGTGCTTCCCGAGCGGAGGTCTGGAGGGACGTGTACGGTCAGGTCCTTCGGTGCTTTCCACCACCCGTATGCGAGTGCCAGGCACACGATGGTCATGAATCCCAGGGCCAGGCGCAGGCTCAGGATGTGCGCCTGCTGGGCGTCCACCTTCTTGCGAAAACTCATGGTTACTCCGTGCGGTGACAGGTCCACGCGCCAGAGCGCGTGATCAGCCCACTGTCACCCCAGAATGGGGCGTATTGGGCGATGTAGAGTTGCACCTGGCGGTAGAACCAGGTGTCGGGTCGGTTGCGCTTCATCTTCCGCAGAATGCGGCTTGCGACGGTCAGCCCCAGCACCCCGCCGACGAGGGCGCCCGCGATGATCAGTGCCAAGTTGCCGGACAGAATCGCGACAGGGATTCCCAGAACAAAGCCGACCGCGCCGCTGAGGAACACGGTGCCCCACATCTCGTCGGCAGTCAGTCCGCCCATGATCACGGGTTGTCTGTTGAGATTGGTGGGAAGGAACTTGAGGGTCCCGTCGTCGAGGTGTTGGTCGTCGGCCATGGTTGCAAACCTTCCTCAGAGGATGCCGGTCGCTTTGGTCACCATGAAGATGCCGACACAGATGATGCCGATGCCCACAACTGCGGTAGCGCCCAGATCCCGCCACTTTTTCTTACCGTCGTGAATGTCGTGGTAGACGCCATAGGCGTGCCAGGAGACGCCTAGGATCATCGCGCCGAGAATGATCAGGCCCAGCAGCATGAACCCGTCGTAGCCATAGTTCTGGATGGTCTGCAGCCAGTTCGAACCCTCCCCCCGACTGGGGGCTTGGGCCTGCGGAAGGGCCGCATTGGCGAGCCCGGGCAGAGCTAGCAGGATCATGCTGAGGGTGAATGCACGGGAATAGGGCAGCTTGGACATTGGTGTACTCCGTGAGTTAGCTGAGGACAAAGAAGGTGAGAATCATGAGAAGCAAGATCAGGCGGATGGCAGATGATCCGGCTATCGAACGGTCGAGGTTCTTGGTCGCCCAGCCGCGCCAGATGCTGTAGGCCGCCCAAGCGCCCCACAGCATCGCCAGTGCGACCAGAGCTCCGACGAACAGGGTTGTTGTTGCCTGTGGTGTGAAGCCGCTGGCGGCTTTAAATGCCGCGGACTGCGAGGCGCTCATGCTCATGGCATACGGCCTCCGGTCAGGGTGTAGTTGCCGGTGAGTTCGGCCGGATCTCGGGGCTGGGCGCGACTGGGGGTGAGGTAGTCCTGCAGGCCCTGGCGAATACGCTGGATGTCGCCTGCCAGGCGCTCGTAGTCGAAGTAGTAGCGCTGACCTGGCTCATCGGCGACATGCGCGCTGCGCCTGGCCGAGTCCTCGAGGGCATTCAGCTGACGAATCATGACCTCGATGTTGGCCTGCTCGGACGCATTGGCGGCGTCCGCCAGCGGCGGGAAACAGATGCACCCGATGACGGTGATGAGCCCGTACTGGGCGATTCGGCTGAGAGATGCGGAGGAAGGGCGGCGATGGTTCACGGCTACGCTCTGGCAAGTCGGTTGATGCCAGCTTGCCGGCACCAACCCCTTGCTCGCCGCAAGAAATACTTACTGGGTTCTCGCGGATTTTCTTGAGCCCGTCACGACTGCGTTTCGCGCTTGAGAAACAGCAGGTAGCCCACCGGCATAGCGAAGCCATATGCCCACCCCTGGGCGTTCTGGTTGCCGATTTGGGTCTCCCCGCGGCACAGCGACTGGACGCTCACAAGCTCCCACCCTTCTGCACCCAGAGGTCCCAGAACTGCTTTGAATGTGTCGTGCTGCAGCAGCTGCACCAGGTCGGGCTCGAGCGTGACCTCGGTGGATTTAAACAGCACTCCGGTGGTTTGGGTCTTGAACGGAATGGTGACGTGCTCGATGCGGTGATCAAAGCGCTTGGAAATCATGAGGTGCTCCAGCTGGGATAGGGGATCCAGTTAACGGCCACGGGGGGCTGGATGCACAACCAGAAATACTCAGCAGCACCTGCAGGAAATTTCGGGTCGTAGCTCAGGCCCTCTGCTGAAGGGCTCCTGGAGCACGTGCTTCGACGTATCGCTCCATAATCGCCAGGACCAAGCTGTTGATGGCGAGGATCCGCATGGCGCGTGTCACCGACACATAGAGTAGGTTGAGCTCGTCGTCGCGCCGGCCAGGATCAAGGTCGGGAGAGAGGGGATCGGCTGTGAAGTCCTCGTAGAGTGAAACGAAGTCCCATTCGAGCCCCTTCGCCTTATGCGCGGTGGTCAGCGTCACCGTGGCATCCAGCTCCTGGTTCTTATCCACCGAGCAGCTGCGCAGTGCCAGGATTCGCTGAGGGAGGTCAGGGTAGGCCGAGATGATTTTTATCGACCGAAGCATTTCGCTGTCTTGGCTGACCTCCGCAATCTCCACGTACTGGCCGTAGTCTCGGTAGTCCCGTAGCAGCTTTTTGTTCTGAACCTGGTCCCGATTTCCTCGGCTGAAGTGGAACAGATCTTCCAGGTCGCGGAGTGAATAGCTGTCGATACCACCTACCCAATAGAAACGAGGTTTCTCTCGGATGAGGCTGAGGGCATTCTCAATCACGCCGATGACGGTGCGATGGATGAAGGCACGATGCGGCAGGTCTGGGGAAAGTGCCTTCTTCACTTGGGTTTTCGCACCTAATCCCTGCAGCTTCCTCGTTTCCCCCTTGTAGGACAGGATCACGTTCGCGACGTGGGCTACTGCCGGGCCGAATCGGAAGCTCTGGGACAGATAGTGCGTTTCCGCACCCTCCATCCAGGGTGCATCGAGTGCATCCTCGGCGCCACGGAAGCGATAAAGCTGCTGGTGGGGATCCCCAACAGCGACTCGCCGTATCTTCTGGATGCGCACAATATCGGCGATCACGGGGTTCACGTCCTGGGCCTCGTCCAGCAGGATGCAGTCGAAGCGCTGGCTCAGGTCAGGTTTACTCAACTGGTACAGCTTCAGGTAACCATCGTGGGGGATCAGCATGCTGGTGTCCTGCAGATCCTTCATTCGCACCCAGATCGACCGGGTGGCACCCAGCGCCTGCACGAGATAACGCTCCTGCGCTGTTGTCAGCATCTGCCTGCCCTTGAAGCGCGGGAAGTGACCGCGGTCGATCTCGTCATCCGCGCTGGCCATGAAATTGTTGAGAGTGGACAGCACGTCCCTGACCAGCTCCCAGTCTTGGGTATTGAGCGCGCGGGCAATGTCAGTGAGCCGCAGATTCTTGGTCTGTTTGTGGCTGTATTGGGTCCCATAGACGGCGTAGGCCAGGCCGTGTGCGGTCTTACTTACTACGTTTTTTCGAGGGAAGCGGCTGCGTGCCGCCAACTCTACGGAGCTGTTGTAGCAAAGGTAGAGAATACGGAGCTCAGGGTGATGCTGTGCATAGCCAACCAGCGTGGTCGTTTTGCCCGTACCGGCGAACGCCAAGATCCTGAGCTTGTTGGCTCGCGATCCAATGATGGGCTGTTGCTCTGGAGTCCACTGCATATCGTGCTCCTTAGAGGTACTTCTTGAAGCTGGCAGCTGTGATGCTGACCGAAACACCGAGCAGCGCTGCACAGGGCAGCAGGACCAGGAGAGGGCTGATGCTGATCGGGATGGCGAGATACAGCGTCCAGGGCAGGATCGCCAAGGGAAGCATCGTGCTCCTGGCCTTGTGGTACAGGTAGCTGGACTCCCGGCCGGCGCCGAACTTACGCAGGTCGCGCCGGACCAGTCCGTCGACCAGACCGGTGAAGGCCGCCATGGCGAAGAGCGGAATCGTCAGCACCAGGACCACTGTCCTGACGCAGAAGGTCAGAATTGTGAAGAGTGCGGCCAGGGCATAGGTCTGCACGGTGGACACTCCCTGGGCGGCGAGGTAGCGGACGTCGAATTCCGATCTGGGGCCTGCCTGCGCCACCGAGGTCATCCCTTGCATCCAGTCAAAGAGGCCGGTTTTCACGATCATCCACTCGTAGATCAGGCCCACGATCCATTTCGCCGTGTGGCCGGGTTCCTGGACCAGAACGCTGTGCAGAAGTCCCTGGGACAGCCATCCCAGCTCGTAATTGAGCATTTCCTGGGCATGCTGCCAGCCAGCCTCTGGCCAGAAGAAGTAGAGGCAGAGCCACTCCACTACCACCGCTGCCAGCAACGAGCCGAAGAGCACGCCGGCGAGCTGGAAGGGGAGGCCAATGATCGTACGCAGGAGGGACTCTGGGCGCTCCTGCTGGGTCTGGGCTCGTTCAGCGATTTCAGCCATGGTTCATCTCTCAAGCCGCCTCGTCGCTGCCGCCCAGGTGACGGAAATCGTCGACCAGGTCGGCAGGGAGCCCCTCGTTGATGTTCTGGTAGCCGGGGGCCTCCCACCATTCCCCGGAGTTGGATGTCGCTCCTTTGCGCATGCCTGCTGCCATTTCCTGCAGGTTCTTCGGTAAGACCTCGTCGGGATCGTTGGCAGGTAGTGGCATGCGGATCTTCCACAGGTTTCCGCCCTCCATGAGGGCAAAGCACTGTCCCTTTGGCAGGCCTACCACGTGTGCCGGCTCAATCATTGGCACGCTGGTCATCTGCACCTGGTCGTGGGTATTCGAGGTGAATGCCGTCTTGCCGTTGACCGAGTCGTTCGCACTGCTCGCCGGCGTGCTGTTGTAGATCTGCACCTTGGGCAACTGATTGGTCAGCACCTCGGCTGTAGCTGTCTCACGAACCCGTAGCATGAACAGGTTGTTGAAGTTACCCATGACCTGGCCAGCTTTTGCCCGGGAGCCGATCTTGGCCTCGATGTCGCTCAGGGTCTGCGTATACGCGGTCACCTGGATGCCGGCTCCGCCTGCCTTGTTGACCATGGGGATGAACTCGTCGCCGATCAGCTCGTTGAACTCGTCGGCGTGAAGGTTGATACGCACCGTGCCTGCGGCCAGGCCGCCGGGAAGGCCATCGTCGAGACCATGCTTGTAGATGTGGCCGGCAACCGAGACCAGTTCGCTGAACATCGAGTTGCCGACGGCCGAGGACACCTCGGTATCCGACAGGGCGTCGAGCCCGATGTAGACGACAGCGCGCTTCCGGATGACCTGCATCCAGTCGAAGATTGGCCGCGAGTCGTTGAGGTCCAGGTAGTCGGGTGAGAGCAGCTCTGCGATCCGGCCGGTCGTGAGTTTCTCCAGGAGCGGCAAGAGCGACGCGACGATCTTGTCGAAGTAGGTTTTGTCGTAGCGCACTGCGCTGCGCAAGCCATCCATGACGGAGTCCGAGATGCGCTTCTGCGTAAGGTAGGCATCGATGGCCACCACCCGCAGCGGCCGGTCTTTCATTGCGAAGCTGAGAGTCTTCCGGTCGATCTTGCCCTCGATGGCCACGATGGCTTCCCAGGCCTTGGGATCGTGATCGGCGAAGTATTTCTGCGCGTACTCCACAAACAGTTCGTCGATGTTGATGACGTGCCGGCGGATCTGCTCGTAGTCCGGACGCCTGCCCAGGGCGACCAGGGACTGGGCGATGATGTTGACGAATCGCCAGGCGAATTCTCGGAATGCCGCGCTGTTCCCCTCGCCGGACAGTTGCCCAGCGATGCGAGTTGCCACTTCGCTAATGCGGCCAAACCGCCCGACAGCGTTGTAGCGGGCGGAGATGTCGGGCCAGCCCAGATGGAAGACGTAGAACTCATCCAGTCTTCCCGCACGGGCGCACTCGACGTACATGCGCTTGAGTAGATCGGCATCACCCTTCGGGTCGAAGACGATTACGACCTCGTGATCGGGCTGCTCGTTATCACGCCGACGTCGGTGGCCATGGTGAACGGTCTGGGTACGCCGCCCCATCTGGACGCGCCGGCGCCGGCGATGGGTTCGACGGATATCTTGGGTGATGAACAACTCGGCGAGTCGGGTCTTGCCCACCCGGGTTGTGCCCAGAACAAGCGTGTGGCCCGGCCGCTCCCCCAGCGGCAAGCTGACGTCGTGCTCCTCTGGCTCGATACCATGTAGCCGTGGCAGGCCTCCAACGGGTGGTAGAGGTCGCGCTGGGTTCCAGGATGAGTCCCACGATGTGGCCTTGGCCAGAACGCTCAGCGGGAATGGTGCGAACTCCAGTCGCTCCTCAAGGCGCCGCGCGCGCTGGTACAAGGGCGATGGCTCTACATAGGGGGCGAACTGAGGGAGGTAGGTATCTGCCAGGCGTTGCGTATGCTTTTGAGTCCAACGGAATCCCTTGCCGATAAACAAACGCTCGTTGCTGATGGGCATCTCGGCGCTGGTCATCGTGTAGTGCGGTAGTCGACGGATGTTCTTCTGGTAGCGAAGAACTCGAAGTGCTTGCATCAGCCGGATCGTTCCCAGGTAGGCGAACATCAGCGCAGCGATCAAGCCGAAGAGCGGCGTAAGGGCTAGTGCCCAGGGCGCTAGGACACAGAGCGCCGCGGCCATATAGCTGATGGTAGTGGTGTATAGCTCCACAGGAGGGCGCAGTAGCGCATCCAGCGTGTACGTGGCGGCCATGGCAATTAGCTCCCCGGTGACGTGATGCTTTGTTGAGGATCCTGCTGGTTTCCTGTTGCGAGCCGTTCGCGCAGACGCTGGAGCATGGCTAGGAGGTCGTCCTCGGTTCTCCAGGCAACGCGCCCGCCGAAAAGAGTGATGACGTGTTGCATCTGGTCGAGCATGAGGTCCTGGCGCCGCACGTCCTTCGGCAATTCGATCATCAGGGTCATGCGTGGAGAGTTGAGCGACGACAAGAGCGCCTCCTACTGCTGGACGGTGGTCGATGTGATGAGGACGGGGTAGTGGCGTAGGCTGAGTCGACCGGCGATGTCCGATCCCGGCGTGGGGAGCAGTTGTAGGCCCGGTCCCCACTTCTTCACTTCGGCCAGACGGCTCGGCCCGCTGACGTTTACTACCAGCCCTACCGCCTGCAGTTGTTGGAGCTGCTGCAGGTGCTGCTGCAGCCAGGCCCTGGAACTCTCGTCGTCCCCAACGAGGAACAGGGGCTGGAGCCCTGGAGCGTTGATCACCCGGCCCTGAACGAGGCCGGGAGTCATTTCCGGCGTTACGACGGGAAAGGCGCCGCCCATTTGGACGCCCTGTAGTGGAGGACGCTGGGCGTCAGCCGGTTCAGGTACCAGGTCTTGGTAGTAGGGGAGTGCGGAAACACCACCATGATCCTCGACGACAACCAGTTGGCCAGCGGATGCCAGGGTGTAAGGGCAGGTGAGGCTGAGCGCGACCAGGCAGCGCGAGAGCGGAAGCTTCATGGGTTGGTCACCAGGAGGTTGATGCCGGTTACCCGGCTGAGGTGGCGGGCGAACGACTCACGATAGCGCGCAGCTGGTGCGCCACCGGCAGGCCGGTGGTAGCGACCGGCAGCGTCGATCCAACTGCCTCCCTTCGCTTTTTGCTCGCTGAGAATTTCGGCAGTAACAGCCAGGTTCTTGTAGGGGTCGAGACCTTCGCAGGGGGAGCTGTAGCGATGGCCATTCGCGCCAATATTGGTTTGCCCGAGCCCGACGTCGACGCGAGCGGGGCCGGCTGTGACGAGAGCGATCATCAGCGCCTGGCAGGCGTCTTTCCGCGTGGCGAACCGGTAGCCGGCGCCGGCGACGTTCAGCGTCCAGGGCCATGGCACCAGTTGGTCGCGGATCCGCGCGCCACTCTCCTGCAGCGCGACGGAGTAGAGGACTACCGACGGTACGCCATGCGCGATCGCTATCGTCTGATAGGCTGGTGGTGGCTCTTCGGCGGCGCGGGCTGATACACAGAGCAGCAACGCGGTGACGAGGGCAAGGAAGCGGATCACTGGCGTTGCCATTGCCCGTTGACCTTCATGACGGCGGCGGGCAGCTCACCTCCCAAGCTCAGGCCAAGCCAGCGGCCCTGGTCATGGTTGAGCGTGATCTGCCGGCTCTTCACATTTGCCGGCTCGATGCCGGCGAGGATCGCCCAGCGGCGGATTCGATCGTCATCGCCCTGGCTACCTACGAAATACAGGTCGAAGGAGCGTTTTTCCGTCTGCAGCGCGCGCACCTGGTCGATGCACGGAGCGCAATCGTCCTTCACAAAGACTGCCAGGCGCCCGCTGCTCTCCAGGGTTGCCTTGCCGGCCGCGCCGTTGCGGCTGGAGCTCGGGGAGATCTGGATGACCTTTTCACCCGGGTACATGCGGGTGTTGGCTTCGTCGTAGGCACGCTGGTACGCAAGCTCTTTTTCGACACGCTGTCGTTCTGCTTGCACCTGCAGTTGGGCATACCGTTGCCGCTCCGCGTCCGATTGCGCCTCGATGCCCAGCGCTGTCAGCGGGTCAAGGCCTGGGGAGTAGATTCCGCGGGGACCTTGCATCAGCAGCTGATATCGCTCGTATTCCTGCTCAGTGAGCCCCCATTCACGGGCCAACTGGTCTTGCTGGGCCTGCTGACCGAGGTTCTGTTCTGCTGTGTGTTGCCACTGCGAGGCGGCGGACTGGGAGCTTTGCTCGGCGCCCGACGTGCAGATGCTTGCCAGCATCAAGCACGCCGAGGCAGCTGCTATTGCGAAGTGATTGAGAGCTCGTTTATGCATGGTCGGACCTATGGCTGCAGGCTGATGGTCTTGGTTGTGCCGGCGGCGTCGAACCGAGCGGCTCGGTCGTCGAGAGAGTTGAGTCGCCAGGTAGTGCCGGCGACTGCGTCGCCGGGGCGAATCAGGTAGATCTGGCTCAACCGCGTGCTGCCCGGTGGGGCGACCGAGAGGAAGCGTTCGCCTCCTCGGTACTCGATGCCCACGATGTGGAACGGCGGAGGTTCCGGCGGAGAAGGTTTCGCTTTAGGAGGGGAGGGCTTGGCTTTCGCTACAGTGGATTTCTTGGTTGGGGCCGGCGTTGAGGCCGGTTGGGCTTGGGGCTTCTTCAGTTCCTGAACGGAGTTGCTGAGCGTCTCCAAGTCGGCCTTCAGTACCACGATGTCCCCTGCAGAGGCTGCCGTCTGCGCGAGCTGGTTCACGTTGTCGGCTGCTTGCTTGGCATATGCCTGAGCCGCGTCTATCCGGTTGGATAGCGCTTGCTGGGCAGCTCGGAAATCCTCGTCGCTGACCATGTGCTGGCCGGCGAAGGTGTCGACTCGCTCGTCGAGCTTGCCCAATCGGCCGAGAAGAGCGTTGATCGACGTTTTTTCGGCAGCACCTTCCAAGGAGCCTCGCATATTGACCAGCTGGTACTGCTGGTAAGCCGCAAGGCCCCCGAGGGTAAGAAATCCTATCGTGATGAGCAGCGATGATCGGGTAAGGCGCAGGTTCATGGGTGTCCTCTCGAAGCTGGGGACACCCTCGCGTAAGTGGGTTGCTGAGGCAGCAATAAATGCTTACTGAACCTGCTGGGATTTTTTAGCGATCAGCTCCTTGCAAGACCGCTTCTCATTGATCCGCGGATGATCATCATTTCTGGGATGGCGGGCGGGGAACGGCGACGGCAGCCGATATGCAGGGTTCATCAGTTCATGTGCCTGTGCTTTGGCTGCCCAGTTCTCAGCCTCTTCCTGTGTATCGCATGACCAGAAAAACTCCCCCAGGAAGACCTTCCATGTGGGGGGGGCCCCAGCCACGCATTCAATTCGAATGTCCATGGCTTCCATTGCATTGACTAAAAAGATGCCGCCCTGGGCGGGGGAGGCCTGGGCGGCATTGGTAGGTGCTAGGTCACCGAAAATGCTAGTCGATCCTTGGCAATGCTACGGTTGTTCTGACGGGCGGCGTGCAAGCAAGCACGGCAAATGGCTTATCACGCAGCGTTTGTGCGAGCTCTATGTGGTAGAACTCAATCACCTGGTCGGTCTACCCCGCTAAGCGTTGAATAATGGCAGCTGTTTTTAAGTGCCGACTTCTAAGCTCTCACTGAGAATATGCGCTAATATTGAAAGTCTCATGATGACTATCCGGCACAGGGATATGGTAGTGTGGTGCTCGGATATCTGATGAATTTAGTCTCAAGGAGTCCGTTATGAGGTTTAGGGAAGTTTGCATCGTCTCGCTATTGGGTGTGCTCGCTCTTGCGGCATCGTCTGCTCAGGCTGCCACAATGCGTTGCGGAAGTAATCTGATAAGTGAAGGTGAGCTGATAGTTGATGTTATTAGGAAGTGTGGTGAGCCGGCGCAGCGCCAGGTAGTTGGGCCGGCTGTTGATGCCAATGGTTACGTTGCAAAAGGTGCGGCGACTATTGAGAATTGGGTTTATGGACCTAGTAATGGTGCGTATCAATATCTTCGCTTTGTCGATGGAAGACTTGTAGAAATTCGTACCAGAATGAATTGAGCCATGAACGCAGGTACTCAGTGAGTACCTGCGTATATCCGTTAGCCGGCCGTGCCGATGATATCCAGTATGGTCGCGATGGGCGCGCTTTGTGCGCTCGCGACAATGATCGTAGTATTCGCCCCCGCATTGCTAACTGCTTGCTGCAAGTTGTTGGCCGTTAGCTGCGCGCCGTTAAAAGTGGCGCTGAAGAGCTTGCTAGCTCCGGCAATAGAGAGCAGTTGTAGCATGGTGCTAATATTTACCGCTTGGGCAGTGTTGACACTGATCTTGGTCTTGCTTCCTGCGGCAGTTAGCGCTTGTTGCAAGTTGTTAGCTGTCAACTGTGCACCGTTGAAATCGGCGCTGAAGTTCTTTGTGTTGCCAGCGTTTTGGATCGCCTGAAGCAGGGCCGTGATGTTCGCTGCCTGGGCGGTGTTGACGCTGATGCTGACATTGGTGCCTGCTGCGCTGACGGCCTGCTGAAGGTTGTTCGAGGTTAGCTGTGCGCCATTGAAATCAGCGCTGAACTTCTTAGTGTTACCTGCGATGCTCAGCAATTGCAGTAAGGTAGTGATGTTGACGGCTTGGGCGGTGTTCACGCCAATGGACGTGTTGGTGCCGGCAGCGGTCAGTGCCTGTTGCAGGTTTGTCCCGGAGAGTTGGGCGCCGTTGAAGTTGGCGCTAAAGACTTTGCTATTGCCTGCGTCATTAATCGCTTCGAGGAGTGCGGTGATGTTCGCCGCTTGAGCAGTGTTTACGCTGATGCTAGTACCGGACTGAGCGGCGGTTACTGCTTGCTGGAGGTTGTTGGCAGTGAGTTGAGCACCATTGAAGTCGGCGCTGAAGTGTTTGGTGGTGCCAACGGAGGCGATTATCGAAAGAAGTGTGTTGATGTTGACCGCCTGTGCAGTGTTGACGGCGATGCTAGTATTACTGCCGGATGCATTTACAGCCTGTTGCAAGTTGTTCGAGGTCAATTGCGCCCCATTGAATGTTGCGTTGAGGTGCTTGGTATTCCCCGCGATGCCGATCACTTGCAATAGTGTGGTGATATTGACGGCTTGCGCCGTGTCGATGTTAATTGTGGTGTTTGCCCCTGCTGCAGTCATTGCTTGCTGGAGGTTGTTGGCAGTGAGGGCGGAGCCGTCGAAGTTCAGTACAAGTTTCATGTTCTGCTAATTCCTTTTTGCAAATTGATCAAGGAGCGCCATTTCATGGATGGCGAAAAGAAACTAGAAGTGATTCCCGGAATCGACAAGGTGTTTTTGTTGCAGTGTTTGCAACACACTGTTGCTTGCTTTGATGTTGGTTTTATTGATCTAGATCATTGTGCTTTATCGGAAGTATTAGCGATAGGCCGTTCTCTCGATGGCTGACCGCTTTGCTGACGCGATAGAAGCAGAACATGTCCGCCGGCAGCCCCTGATGCAGGAGCTGTTCAGCTCGTTGCGAGCTGGTCTGCAGGTCGAGCCATTCGCGGGCCTGGGGCGCCGACAGCACAACGGGCCTGCGATCATGGACATCGCGCATGCCGCCGGCGGCGTCGTCGGTAATCATGCGGAAGCCATCGGTGTCGCGTGGCTCATCCTCAGGATGAGGAAACTGGCCGACTGCCGGGATGAAAAGCACCGCACCATTACCGCGTCGCAAGAAGTACGGCTGCTTGTCCTTGGCGTCGCTTGGGTTTGCCACCCACTCGTACCAGCCGTCGGCGCAGATGATCGCTCTGTGTGGCCAGATTGCCCTGTAGAACGGGCTGGTGGCCACCTTATCGAGACGCGCGTTGAATTTGTTCCGCGGCCCGCCGCTACCTGCCCAGGATGGCTCCCACCACCATCGCACCGCTTGGAAGACAAGGCCGCCTGGCTCAGCATGTAGCAGCTGCGCTCGGGACTGAGGCATGACGTTGTAGCGGCCGAGCGGGGTTTCGTCCCAGCCGCTGATGACGTGCTGCTCGCTCATCAGCTCAGCGTAATAGTCAGAAATCGCCCGGTACTGGGCGAACCGTCCACACATTCCGAAGCCCTCCGTCGCGCGCTCGTTGTCAGAATAGCGTGACAGCCGATACTGTATATTAATACAGTATCGGAGAATTTCCCATGAACGCCACTCTGCTAGGCGCGCTCTCGGAGTCGCGCCACGAGCTGCCGCTGTACCTGTCCTGCGTGCGGGCCGGCTTCCCAAGTCCTTGTGAGGACCACATCGAGGCTACGCTGTCGCTCGATGAGCTGTGCATCACCCATCCTGCAGCGACGTACCTGGTGCGTATTCGAGGAGACAGTCTGCGCGATCTGGGCATCCTGGATGGGGATATCGCCGTAGTCGATCGCTCGATTGAAGCTCGGCAGGGCCAGGTGGTCGTCGCGGTGGTGCGCGGTGAGTTCACTGCCAAGGTGCTGATGTTCGAAGGCGGCATACCGGTCCTGCGCGCCGCGAACGCGGACTACCCCGATATCCGCCTCCAGCCGGAGGAAGACCTCGAAGTGTTCGGGGTGGTGACCAGCATCGTTCGCCGTGGCCTGGTTGCGGCATGACGCGCCAGGTCTTCGCTCTGGTCGACTGCAACAATTTCTATGTCTCTTGCGAGAGGCTGTTCCGCCCCGACCTGCGCGGCCGGCCGGTGGTGGTGCTGAGCAACAATGATCTGAGGGATTGCTTCCGTTAGTAAATGAATTACAGTCCGCACCACCTTGATAGAAGCCTGAGAAATTACATTCCAGCCTCTGAAGGGGAGTCATCTGGATGGTGTTTAAGGCTGTGAAAT
>Ga0182735_1000578_pt1 | contig 28866 bp, 27 predicted proteins | sample eDN5th30CKraftMG_FD_128524 | JGI IMG/M metagenome (GOLD analysis project Ga0182735, IMG submission 128524) | Enriched Miracle-Growth compost microbial communities from Emeryville, California, USA - eDNA 5th pass 30_C Kraft MG (version 2) (version 2) ...
CGATCACCGCGACCCGCCTGGGGATCCGCACGCTCGACGTCGGCGTCCCGCTGCTGTCGATGCACTCGGCCCGCGAGCTCGCGCACGTCGACGACCTCGCCGGTCTCGCCCGCGTGGCGGGGGTGTTCTTCTCCTGAGCTGCGGGCGCGCCTGCCGGCGGGGGCTAGCGGCTCGGCAGCGTGAGTATCTCGGCGCCGTCCTCGGTGATGGCGATCGTGTGCTCGCGGTGCGCGGTGCGGCATCCCGTGGCGCTGCGCAGCGTCCATCCGTCGGCGTCGGTGACGAGCTCGGCCGTGTCTGCCATGACCCACGGCTCCAGCGCCAGCAGCAGCCCCGGTCGCAGCACGTACCCGCGCCCGGGTCGACCGGCGTTCGCCACGTGCGGGTCCTGGTGCATGGTCGACCCGACGCCGTGGCCCCCGAACTGGGTGTTCACCGGGTAGCCGGACCCGGCCAGGACCGTGCCGATCGCGTGCGAGAGGTCCCCGACACGAGCCCCCGGTCGCGCGGCCGCGATCCCCGCGGCGAGCGCGCGCTCGGTGACGTCGATCAGGGCGACGCTCTCGGCGGTCGCCGTGCCGACGACGACGCTGATCGCCGAGTCCGCGACGATCCCGTCGAGGTTCACGGCGAGGTCGAGCGTGAGCAGGTCGCTGTCGGCGAGGACGTAGTCGTGCGGCAGCCCGTGCAGGACGGCGTCGTTGACGGACGTGCAGACGTAGTGGCCGAACGGACCGCGCCCGAAGGACGGCGCGTAGTCGACGTAGCAGGAGGTCGCCCCCGCCTCGACGATCATCTCCTTGGCCCACCCGTCGATGTCCAGGAGGTTGGTGCCGACCACGCTGCGGCTCTTCAGCGTCTGCAGGATGTCCGCGACCAGGGCCCCGGTCCGGCGCGCCCGCGCCACCTCGGCGGGCGTGAGTATCTCGATCATGGCGCGTCCTTCGTGACGTGGTCGGCGGGGCATCTGCAATAACTATACCGTCAATGCTATCCCGGTATTATGATCGGTCCATGGTCAGGTTGCCGCTCACGCCCACCGAGATCGAGCGCGGACAGCGTCTCGGGGCCCTGCTGCGCCGTGCGCGCGGGGAGCGCTCGATGCTCACGGTCGCGCTCGACGCGGGCATCTCGCCGGAGACGCTCCGCAAGATCGAGTCGGGCCGTGTGGCCACCCCCGCCTTCCCCACCATCGCGGCGGTCGCCGACGTCCTCGGGCTGTCCCTCGACGCGGTGTGGGCCGAGATCGCCGTCCCGGGCGCGCGCGACCGCCTGGCGTCGTAGGCGCATCCCTACCGGAACCGGCGCCCCAGCACCCGCTCGCTGTACCCCTGCGCGTCGAGGTACGGCGTGATCCCGCCCAGGTGGAACGGCCACCCCGCACCGAGGATCATCGCGAGGTCCAGGTCGTCGGGACCGGGCACCACACCCTCGTCGAGCATCGCGCCCGCCTCGGCGGTGAGGTGCACGAGGACGTCGTCCAGCAGCGACGCGCCGTCGAGAGGCGTGGCGGCGCGTCTGCGAGCCGTCCCGAAGACCGTGCCGATCGCCGGGTCGACGTGCGCGGGCGCCCCCGGGCTCGGCGGTGCGAGCACCAGCGGCTGCCCGGACTCGCTCAGCGCCCGCAGACCGGGGGAGTCCGCGAACTGGTCCCCGAGCCGCTCGCGCAGCGTGTCGAGCACGTGCAGCGCGACCGCGGGCCCCACGAGCTGCAGCAGGGCGAAGGGGCGCATGGGCAGCCCGAGCGGGTCGAGCGCCGCGTCGGCCTCTGCCACGTCGGTGCCGTCCTCGACCGCGGCGAGCACGCGCGCGAGCAGCAGCACGAGCAGGCGGTTCACCACGAAGCCCGGGCGGTCACCGGTGACGACGCCGGTCTTGCCGAGCGCGGCCACCAACGCGCGGCCCTCGTCCAGCGTCACGTCGGAGGTGTGCTCCGCCCGCACCACCTCGACCAGGGGCATCCGGGCGACGGGGTTGAAGAAGTGCAGGCCCAGCACCCGCTCGGGGTGCGCGAGCCCCCGGGCCATCTCGCCCACGTCGAGCGCCGAGGTGTTCGTGGCCAGCAGGCAGCCCTCGCTCACCACGCCCTCGAGCTCGGCGAACACCGCGTGCTTGACCGCGGGCACCTCCGTGACGGCCTCGATCACGAGGTCGCAGCCGGCGAGGTCCGCCAGGTCGGTGGTCGCCGTCACGAGCTCGCGCACGGCGGCCGCGCCCGGTTCGTCGAGCGCGCCGCGCTTGACCTCGCCGCTCAGCCGCCGCGCGACCGCGTCGAGCCCGGCGGTGGTGCGCGCCGCGTCGAGGTCGCGCATGACGACGGGGACCTGCAGCGCCCGGGCGAAGGTGACCGCGAGCTGGCTCGCCATGAGGCCGGCCCCCGCGACCCCGACGCGCGTGACCCGGGCCGGCTCGCCGGCCGCAGCGCGCCGCGTGGCGGCGGAGGCCCGGCGGGTGAGCCGGAAGGCGTGGCGCGAGGCGTCGAGCTCGGGGGACCGGAGCAACGTGGTGAGCACCGCGACCTCCGCCTGCGCCTGCCTCGCGAGCGTCGCCTCCTGGCTCGAGCGCAGCAGCTCGACGAGCGCACCCGGCGCCGGCCGCGAACCGTGGACCTGGGCGTCGACGAGGGCGGTGGCCTCGTCGACCGCCTGGGTCCAGACGGCGGTCGACAGGGGGATCACCCGCCGGACCCGGCCGGAGGCCGGCCGGTCGTGGATGAGGTCGCCGACCCGTACGAGCGCTTGGCGCACGAACGCGTCGCCGGGCCCGTCGGGCTCGCGGCCGCTACCGCCGTCGTCAGGCACGAGGACGTCGACCAGGCCGATCCGGTGCGCCTCGTCGGCGGTGAGCGGGCGTCGCCCCGCGAGGGGGTCGGCGAGCATGATCCGCACCGCCTCGCGCGGTCCCACCACGCGTGGCAGCAGATACGTCCCGCCCCATCCGGGGACCAGCCCGAGGCCGACCTCGGGCAGCGAGAAGCGCGCGCCGTGGCGCGCCGCGACCCGGTAGGTCGCGTGCAGCGCGAGCTCGAGCCCGCCGCCCACCGCGGCGCCGTTGACGAGGGCGACGACCGGGACGTCGAGGGTCAGCAGGGGATCCAGGGCGTCGTGCCCGCCCTGGGCGAGCGCGGCGGCCTCGCGGGCCGAGACCGGGCTGCCGACGTCCTCGAGATCGGCCCCGGCGCAGAAGACGCGGCCGGTCCCGGTGATCGCCACCGCGGCGATCTCGCCCAGCCGTGCGCGGTCGGCGAGGTTGGACACGATCCTGCGCAGGGCGGCGAGCGCCGCGGCGTCGAAGGTCGCCGGCTGGCGTGAGCCCGGGGCCGGCGACAGCGTCACGAGGGCGACGGGCTGGACCCGTCCCGGCAGGCCGGGCACCGCCACGTCCTGGGTCTGGAGCTGCATCGGCATCGTGCGACCTCCGGGTTCGTCGTCGTGACCCGCCTCAGGACTGACCTGCTACACGGAAGTATCACACCACGAGACCGGGCCGGAGGACGCCTCAGCGACGACGCAGGCGCTGCAGCAACGACTTGGCCCTCGGCAGGGCGCTGGTCCACACCTGGTACCAGAACGAGAACGGCACGTCGATGGTGCCCACCAGGTCGTCCTCGTGGCCCGCGAAGCTCCGCTTGAACTCCGAGATGCCGTCGTTGAGCAGGCCGTTGACGTCGTACTCGGTCAGCCCGCGCGCCTTCATGGCGGTGATCGCGGTCCACTTGAGCGAGTAGTTCGCACGCAGCCTGCGGCCGGTCTCGTCGGCCCCCGCGTAGAGCTCGAAGGAGGTCCGGCCGGAGGCGGCGAGCCACAGGAACGCGACCGGGCGGTCGCCCTCGAAGGCGGCGAAGACGGGGGAGTGCTCGCCGAGCTCGGAGTAGACACGCTCGTAGTAAGTGTCCGCGTGCAGGCCGAAGCCCGCGCGCGCGGCCGTCTCGCGGTACAGCTCGAGGCACGCGCGCAGCTCGTCGACACCGGAGATCTCGCGGTAGACGAGGTCCGTGCGCCCGGATCGCCGCACCCCCTGGCGGGTGGTGCGCGACAGGTCGGCGAGCAGCTCGTCCTCGGTCTGGGTGAGGTCGATGATGAGCGTGTGGGGGAACAGGATCGTGTTGGCTCCGGGGCGCGAGCCCGGAAGGTCGATCTCGGTGCCCTCGGGCCAGTGCGGCTCGAAGCTGATCGCGGTGCCCTTGACGTTGCGGCGCGTCCAACCGGTCACGGCGCGCAGCACGGCGCTCGTGTCGGCGCCGGGGGCGAGGACCGGGCCCCGTGGCACGTGGCTCAGCGCGCGGAACGGGAACGGCAGCCGCCGCACGAGGACCTGGGCGAGCCCGACCAGGTGACCGTCGGCAGAGGTGACCCGCAGCCTGACGGGGCGCCAGGCACCGGCGCCTTTCACCTCGCCCCAGCCCCACAGCTGCAGCGGGTGCCCGCCGAGTCCCAGGACCTCGGAGTCCCACGCCGCGCGATCGCGGATGACGGTCACGGACAGGAGGTCACGAGGGGCAGGCGCGCTCGGGCGCACGTCGGTGGAAGGCATCGTTCCCATGGTAGTCGGGGGCGGCAGGGCACGGTCGTGGGCAGAGCCGAGGGACGCTGTCGGGCGGGACGTCAGTCGGCGGGTCGGGCCCCGGGGGCCGCGGCGACCGCAGCCACGACAGGTCCGGCGACCTGCTCGACCTGCCACTCGCGGGCACCACGGTCGCGCAGGAACGCGGCGGCGTCCTCGACGCTGCGCGTCGCGTCCTTGTCCCAGCACAGGCGGCGCAGCGCGTCGGGCTGCAGCAGGTTCTCCACGGGCAGGCCCAGCCGCTCGGCCAGCTCCTGCACCACGGTCCGCGCAGCCTCGAGCCGGGCCGCCGCAGCGGGGTCACGGTCCGCCCAGGTGCGTGGCTGCGGCGGGGCGTCCGTGCGTGGTCCGCGCAGCGCGGGCAGCTGGGACTCGCCGAGCCGCAGCGCCGAGGTGATCGCCGCCAGCCACAGGGGGGCGCGGCGGCGCTGGTTCTTCGAGGAGAACTCCGACAGCTCGACGAGCGCCGGCACGGAGCGCGGGCAGGCCTTGGCGGCCTGGATGATCGCGCGGTCCGGCAGGACGAAGCCCGGGGAGATGTCCCTGCTCCGCGCGTTCTCGTCGCGTGCCGTCCACAGCGCCCGCACGACGGCGAGCTGACGCCGGTTCTTGACGTCGGTGATGCGTGACACGTGCCGCCAGGGGTCGACCTTGGGTGCGGGCGGCGGTGCGAGGCGCACGTGCTCGAACTCCTGGAGAGCCCACTCCAGCTTGCCCTGCTCCTCGAGCCGCGCGGCCAGCGCGTCGCGGAGCGCCACCAGCACCTCGACGTCGAGCGCCGCGTACTCGAGCCAGGGGGTGGGCAGGGGTCGGCGGGACCAGTCCGAGGCGGAGTGCTCCTTGCGCAGCTTGAGCCCCAGCACGTCGGCGATCACGGCGCCCAGGCCCACGCGGGGCATGCCGAGCAGGCGGGCGGCCAGCTCGGTGTCGAAGATCCGGTCCGGGAACAGCCGCTGCTCCGACATCGGGTGCAGGTCCTGGCTCGCGGCGTGGAACACCCACTCGACCCCGCGCAGTGCGTCGGAGACCTCGGAGAGGTCGGGCAGGGCCGCGGTGTCGATCAGGAAGGTCCCCGATCCCTGACGGCGCAGCTGCACCAGGTAGTTGTGCTGGCCGTAACGGAACCCGGACGCGCGCTCGGCGTCGGCAGCGACCGGGCCGGTCCCGTTCGCCAGGGCCGCTGCCGCCGCGGTGAGGGCGGCGGGCTCCACGAGAACCTCGGGCACGCCGTCGCGCGGGGTCAGGAGGGGGACGAGGTGCGACTCGTCGGGTGCGGCTGCTGGACCGGGGGAGGTCGAGGAGGCTGCGGGGCGGGGCTGCGGTTCAGGGGGCAAGTGCTTTCCAGCGGTGGTCGGGGCGGTGGAGGTCTCGGCTGCGGGGCGGGGCTCGGTACCGCTCACCGGGGCGCCGCCGGGCGGCGCAGGACGGTGACCCCCGCCGGTCGCGGCTCGAGCCCCGCGACGGAGCAGAGCAGCTGGCTCCACGCCTCGACGTGGCTGCCCGACGAGGCGTCGTCGGGCGTCCACGAGGCACGGATCTCGATCTCGACGGTGTCGGGGCGTTCGTCGATCTCCCCGAAGCTCTGGGACGACACCCGGGTGACCGTACCCGCTCGCAGCGTGTGACGCGCGCCGGAGCCGGTCAGCGCCTCGTCGAGCCAGTCCCAGGCCACGCTCGCCAGGAAGGGGTCGTCGCCGAGGGAGGGGTCCAGGTCGGCGCGGACCATGACGACGACGCGGAAGTCACCCTGCCAGGTCTCCTGGCCCTCGGGGTCGTGCAGCAGGACGAAGCGGCCTGTCACCTTCGGCACCTCGGTGCCGGCGCCGTCGGGCAGCATACCTCCGAAGCCAGGTCGCTCGATCTGCCCCGACACGGCCACGGCGAACGGTGCGACCTTCGCCGGGGCGCGGACCTCCTCGAGAGTCACCTCGGTCCGCACGCGCGCCTCGCGCAACGCGTCGAGGGCCGCGAGGAAGGCGGGCGGGGCGGAGGCGGGCTGCTCCTGGGCGCCGTCGGTGCCCGCCGGGGGCACTCGGTCTGAGGTCACGATCGCCAGCATAGGAGCGCGCAGGACACAGCCGTCGGAGGCGCGCAGGCAGGTGTCGGTCATGCCCTGTGAGCGCGGTCACCGGTCCGAGCCGCCCACCCGGTACCGCGACCACTCGTCGGTCGCACTAAGGTGGTGAGGGGATCCAACCGACTTTGAGGAGCATCGCGCGTATGTCTGAGCTTGCGCAGATCGGCGTCACCGGTCTCGGTGTCATGGGCCGCAACCTGGCCCGAAACTTTGCCCGCCACGGGTACTCGGTCGCGGTGCACAACCGCCACTACGGCCGCACCTCGGCACTCATCGAGTCCTACGGCTCGGAGGGCACCTTCGTGCCGTCCGAGTCGCTGCAGGACTTCGTGGCCTCGCTCGCCACGCCGCGCAAGGTCGTCATCATGGTCCAGGCCGGTGCCGCGACCGACGCCGTCATCGACTCGCTCGTCCCGCTCCTCGACGAGGGCGACATCGTGATCGACGCGGGCAACGCGCACTTCCCGGACACGATCCGCCGCGAGAGCGCGCTGGCGGCCAAGGGCCTGCACTTCGTCGGCACCGGTGTGTCGGGCGGCGAGGAGGGCGCCCTCCTCGGCCCCTCGATCATGCCCGGCGGGTCCGCCGAGTCCTACGCGGTCCTCGGGCCGATCCTGGAGGACATCTCCGCCAAGGTCGACGGCACGCCGTGCTGCACCTACGTCGGCCCCGACGGTGCCGGCCACTTCGTGAAGATGGTCCACAACGGCATCGAGTACGCCGACATGCAGCTCATCGCCGAGGCCTACGACCTGCTCAAGGCCGGCCTCGGCGCCTCCGCCGGCGAGATCGCGCAGATCTTCGCCGAGTGGAACAAGGGTGACCTCGACTCCTTCCTCATCGAGGTCACGGCGGACGTGCTCGCGCACGTCGACGCCGAGACCGGCAAGGCCTTCGTCGACATCATCCTCGACCAGGCCGAGCAGAAGGGCACCGGCCGCTGGACCGTGCAGAACGGTCTCGACCTGGGCGTCCCGATCACCGGCATCGCCGAGGCCACCTTCGCCCGGGCGCTGTCGGGCTCGGTGCCGCAGCGCGAGGCCGCCCGGGCCGCGCTGCCCGCCGCGGCCGGCAGCTGGGCGGTCACCGACCGTGACGCCTTCATCGAGGACGTGCGCCAGGCGCTCTACTCCTCGAAGATCGTCGCCTACTCGCAGGGCTTCGACCAGATCGCGGCCGCCTCCGCCGAGTACGGCTGGAACGTCGACCGTGGCGCCATGGCACGCATCTGGCGCGGGGGCTGCATCATCCGCGCGAAGTTCCTCAACCGCATCACCGAGGCCTACGAGCGCAACCCCGAGCTCGCGCTGCTGCTCTCGGACAGCTACTTCACCGAGGCGGTCGGCAACGGTCTGCCCGCCTGGCGTCGGGTCGTCGCGCAGGCCGCGCTGAACGGCGTGCCGGTCCCGGCCTTCGCCAGCTCGCTGTCGTACTACGACGGCGTGCGTGCCGAGCGGCTGCCCGCCGCCCTCGTCCAGGCCCAGCGCGACTTCTTCGGTGCCCACACGTACCACCGGGTCGACAAGCCGGGCGTCTACCACACCGAGTGGTCGGGCGACCGCAGCGAGACGCAGGAATCAGCCGAGTGACGTCGTCGGCCGCGCAGGGCGTCGGCGCGTCCGACGTCCTGCCGGTCGGCGTCGGCGGCGACATCGGCGTCTACGCGCTCGTGCGAGCGTTCCACGAGCAGTACGGCACGGACGCCGTCGTCGTCTCCAGCGTCGCGACGCGCGCGATGGCGGACTCTTCGTTCGTGACCAACGTCGTGGCGCCCGGGATCGACGAGCCCGAGGTGCTCGTGGGCGCGCTGGAGCGCGTCGCCGCCCAGCATCCGGGCCGCACCCTCGTCCTGCTCACGAACGCCGACTGGTACGTGCGCTCGATCATCGAGAACCGTGAGCGCCTCGAGAAGAGCTACGTCCTGTCGTACTGCACGCTCGACGTGCTCGAGCAGGTCTCGAGCAAGGAGGGCTTCGCCGAGATCTGCGGCCGGCTGGGCATCCCCACGCCGCGCACGGTCCCGGTCGACGTCCCCGCGCTCGTCGCCGCGGGCGGGCTGAGCGCCGTCGCGGCGCTCGAGATCGACCTCGGCTTCCCGGTGGTCGCCAAACCCTCGTCGAGCGCCGACTACTACTACGTGGACTTCCCCGGCAAGAAGAAGATCCACCACGTCGGCTCCCGTGCGGAGCTCGACGACCTGCTCGGGCGCCTGGTGACGGCGGGGTACCCGGGCACGTTCCTGGTCCAGGAGCTCATCCCGGGCGACGAGACGCAGATGCGCTCGCTCACCGCCTACCGCGACACCCGAGGGCGCATCACGCTGCTGTCGACGGGACGGGTGCTGCTCGAGGAGCACACCCCCGGGACGCTCGGCATCCCGGCCGCGATCCTCACCGAGCCCTACGAGGACGCGATGGACGCGGCGAGCCGGTTCCTCGACGAGGCCGGGTACACCGGGTTCGCGAACTTCGACTACAAGCTCGACCCGCGTACCGGCTCGCACGTCTACTTCGAGATGAACCCCCGCATCGGGCGCAACAACTATTACGTGACCGCGTCGGGCGCGAACGTGGCGCGCGTGCTCGTGGAGGACGTCGTGCTCGGCAACGCGATCGAGCAGGTGCGCTCGCAGGGAGAGGTGCTGTACTCGGTCGTGCCGTTCCGGCTGCTGCTGCGCTATGTCCTCGACCCCGCGCTGCGGGCTCGGCTGAAGACCGCGAGGCGGCGTGGTGATCTCGTCAACCCGTTGGTGTACCGCAAGGACCGTCGTCTGCGGCGGCGTGCGGTGATCGCGGCGATGACGCAGAACTTCTACCGCAAGTACAGGACGTACTACCCGCGTCCCACCGAGACCGGGTACTGAGCCTCGCGCTCGTCACCCAAGGTTCGGTCATCCATGGCTCGGTCGGCCACGGCTCACTCGACGAGGGCTTGGTCGGCCGGGTCTGGCTCGGCGAGGTCTGGCTCGGCGGCGCGCAGCAACCACCGCGCGAGCAGCGTGCCGTCCGCGTGCAGCAGGTGCGCGAGCCGGGCCCCGACCGGCGGGGCGCATGCGGTCGGACCGTCGGGCCCCCCGCCACCGACGACCCGCCCGGGACCGGCTCCCACCAGCAGCGGCGTCGTCGTCAGGCACAGCTCGTCGACGAGCCCGGCGGACACCAGGTCGCCGAGCAGGTGCGGGCCGCCCTCGCACAGCACCCGTGTCAGGCCACGCTCGGCGAGCAGCGCGAGCCCGCGGCCGACGTCGGGCTGCTCCGGGTCGTCCGCGCTGCCGACGTCGAGCACGCGCTCGTCGGGGAGCTGCTGACGTGCGCGCGCGGCCCCCTGCTGTCCGGTGAGCACGTACGGCGGTCGGTCCGAGCCGACGAGGGTGCTCGGCAGGCGTCCGCTGCGCGAGACCACCGCAAGCTCGAGACGCACGCCCGAGGGGCGCAGGCGAGCGAGCTCCGCGGGGGCGTCGAGCGCCGTGTACCGCTCCGCCCGCGCCGTCCCCGCGCCGATCACGACGACGTCGGCCAGGGCGCGCAGCACGCGGAACACCCGCTGGTCCGCGTCGTCGTTGATGGTGCCGGAGAGGTGGTCGGGCCCCCAGGCCCCGCCGTCGACGCTGGACACCATGTTCGCGCGCACCCAGGTTGAGCGTCGCGGGTCGGCGGCGGCCGGGTACCGGTACAACGACACGAGGGCGTCGTCGTCCGAGGTGCCGAGGGTCGTGGGGGAGCCGGGGCCGAGGAGCACGTCGAGGGTCGGCAGGGCGCGGGGAGCGTTCATCCGTCCACCTTCCCACCTTCTGCGCCCCGGTGTCCGGCGCAGGTGTGACGTAGGTCGCATCCTTGCCGGACGGCTGCCGTGCGCAGGCTCGACGGCGGTAGATTCAGCGAGTGACCCAGCCTCCCCAGCAGCTCGTCGACGTCCGGCCGCACGTGCCCGTGGAACGGCTCCTCGCCGACCTGGTGCCGCCGCGCCACTTCGCGCACGCGTCCTTCGACAACTACCGCGCCAACCCCGCCCACCCCAGCCAGGCGGCCGCCGTCGCGAGGCTGCGCGAGGTCGCCGCGGAGCTGACCAGGGGCCCGCGCAAGGGGCTGGGCGGTCTGCTCCGCAAGCGGTCCGCCGCGCCCGCGGTCTACCTCGACGGCGGTTTCGGCGTCGGCAAGACCCACCTGCTCACCTCCCTCGCGCACGCCGTCGGCCCCGAGCACGCCGCGTACGGCACGTTCGTCGAGTACACGAACCTCGTGGGCGCGCTCGGCTTCCAGCGCACGGTCGAGGCGATGGCCGCCAGGCGCATCGTGTGCATCGACGAGTTCGAACTCGACGACCCGGGTGACACGGTGCTCATGTCCCGGCTGCTGCGCGAGCTCGCGGACCGCGGGGTGGGGATCGCCGCGACGTCGAACACCCTGCCGGAGTCCCTGGGCGAGGGCCGGTTCGCCGCCGAGGACTTCCTGCGCGAGATCCAGGCGCTCTCTGCGCGGTTCGAGGTGCTGCGCGTCGACGGCGAGGACTTCCGCCACCGGGAGACGGTCACCTCGACCGCCGGCCTCAAGGACACCGACGTCGTGCGCGTCGTCGCCGCGAGCCGGGAGCGGGAGCCCGGTCGTGCGATCACCCTCGACGGCTTCGACGCGGTGCTCGACCACCTGCGCGACGTCCACCCGAGCCGCTACGGGGCGCTGCTCGACGGGATCGAGGCTGTCGCCATGACCGGCGTGCACACCGTCAGCGACCAGGCCACGGCGCTGCGTCTCGTGGTGCTCGTCGACCGGCTCTACGACCGTGACGTGCCGGTGCTGCTCGGCGAGGAGCGCGACGAGCCGGTCTTCACCGAGGAGATGCTGCGCGGCGGGTATCGCAAGAAGTACTTCCGCGCGCTGTCCCGGCTGGGCTCGCTCGCCCACGACGGGCGCGAGCAGCTGGCGTCGAGCGCAGCCGGCACGCGCTGACGGGTCCCGCGGTCGGCGCGGGCTCGGGTGCGGCGTTCGTGCACTCGGACGGCGATCCGTGGTGACATGGAGGCATGAGCAGAACCGATCGCCCGCACGCGACCCCCATGCCGGACACGCCCGACCCGCGCTACTACCAGCTTGACCACCCCGGCGAGGGTGACGTGCTGCACGGCGGAGAGCCTGAGCGCGCCCCGCGGACGCTGCGCGAGCCCGAGCTGAAGGCGACCGGGGACCCTATCCTCGCCGGTGACGGCTGGGACAACCCCGAGGAGATGTGATCCCCGACGCCTCGCGTCGGTACGATCAGGGGCGTGCCGTCACACGGCGAGCCCGACCCGCGGCAGCGACGAGGGCCCGTCCGCCCGGCACCGCTGTCGTCGGCACGTCCCCTCGTGCCGCCCAACCCGAAGGAGAACGCGCTCGTGCCTGCGTCTGAGCCACTCGTCCCCGCCGCAGCTGTCGGCACCGTCACCGTCACCGTCGACGGCACCGAGACGACCCTGGCGACGGGCACCACGGCCGCGCAGGTCTTCGCCGACCGTCGCGAGGTCGTCGTCGTGCGCGTCGACGGCGAGCTGCGCGACCTCGACCGCGAGCTGCCCGACGGCGCGGTGGTCGAGGCGGTCACCATCGACTCCCCGGACGGCCTGGCCGTCCTGCGCCACTCGGCGGCCCACGTGCTCGCCCAGGCGGTGCAGCAGGTCAACCCGGACGCCAAGCTCGGCATCGGACCGCCCATCACGGACGGCTTCTACTACGACTTCGACGTCGCCGAGCCCTTCACCCCCGAGGACCTCAAGGCCCTCGACAAGGCGATGAACAAGATCGTCAAGGAGGGCCAGACCTTCCGCCGTCGTGAGATCTCCGACGCCGACGCGCGTGCCGAGCTCGCCGACCAGCCGTACAAGCTCGAGCTCATCGGGCTCAAGGGTGCCGGCGACAGCGCCGCCGAGGGTGCCTCCGTCGAGGTGGGCGAGGGCACGCTCACGATGTACGACAACCTGCGCCGGGACGGCTCCGTGGCGTGGAAGGACCTGTGCCGCGGTCCCCACCTGCCCAGCACGCGCCTGATCGGCAACGGCGTCAAGCTCATGCGCAGCGCCGCGGCCTACTGGCGCGGCAGCGAGAAGAACCCGCAGCTGCAGCGCGTCTACGGCACCGCGTGGCCGACGAAGGACGAGCTGGTCGCTCACCTCGAGCGGATCGCCGAGGCCGAGCGTCGCGACCACCGCCGGCTCGGCACCGAGCTCGACCTGTTCTCGTTCCCGGACGAGATCGGCTCGGGCCTGGCGGTCTTCCACCCCAAGGGCGGCATCATCCGCACCGAGATGGAGGAGTACTCGCGCAAGCGGCACATCGAGGAGGGCTACTCCTTCGTCAACACGCCGCACATCACCAAGGGGCGCCTCTACGAGATCTCCGGCCACCTCGACTGGTACCGCGACGGCATGTACCCCGCGATGCACCTCGACGAGGAGCTGGACGCGGACGGCGCGGTGCGCAAGCAGGGCCAGGACTACTACCTCAAGCCCATGAACTGCCCGATGCACATCCTGATCTACCGCTCCCGCGGGCGTTCCTACCGTGAGCTGCCGCTGCGGCTCTTCGAGTTCGGGACCGTCTACCGCTACGAGAAGTCCGGTGTGGTGCACGGCCTGACCCGGGCTCGCGGCTTCACGCAGGACGACGCCCACATCTTCGCCTCGCGCGAGCAGATGAAGGACGAGATCTCCCACGCGCTGAGCTTCGTCCTCGACCTGCTCAAGGACTACGGCCTCAACGACTTCTACCTCGAGCTGTCGACGCGCAACCCCGAGAAGTCCGTGGGTAGCGACGAGCTGTGGGAGGAGGCCACCGAGACGCTGCGCGCGGTGGCGGTCGAGTCCGGGCTCGAGCTCGTGGCCGACCCGGGCGGTGCCGCGTTCTACGGCCCGAAGATCTCTGTCCAGGCCAAGGACGCCATCGGTCGCACCTGGCAGATGTCGACCGTGCAGCTCGACCTCAACCTGCCCGAGCTCTTCGACCTCGAGTACGCGGCGGCGGACGGCTCGCGCCAGCGACCGGTGATGATCCACCGTGCGCTGTTCGGCTCGATCGAGCGGTTCTTCGCCGTGCTCCTGGAGCACTACGCGGGTGCCTTCCCGACCTGGCTCGCCCCCGTCCAGGTGCTCGCCGTGCCGGTCGCCGAGCCGTTCAACGACTACCTCGCCGACGTCGTGGCCCGGCTGCGCGCCCAGGGCGTGCGCGCCGAGCTGGACGACTCGACGGAGCGCTTCCCGAAGAAGATCCGCACCGCCAGCACCCAGAAGATCCCGTTCGTGCTCATCGCGGGTGGCGAGGACGCCGAGAACGGGGCGGTCTCGTTCCGGTTCCGGGACGGCAGCCAGGAGAACGGCATCCCGGTGGCCGACGCGATCGCACGGATCGTCGAGTCCGTGCGGGAGCGGACGCAGGTGTGAGCGACGACGGCGGTACCGGTGGTGCCCCTGCTCCGGCGCCGGCCGCGTCGTCCGGCTTCGTGGGGGAGCCGGACGGGCTCGAGCGACTGTGGACGCCGCACCGCATGGCGTACATCGACGGTCACGAGCGGCCCTCGGACGGCAGCGTCGAGGAGTGCCCGTTCTGCGCCGCACCCCGCTACGACGACACCGAGCGGCTCGTCGTCGTGCGTGGTGAGCACGCCTACGTGATCCTCAACCTGTTCCCCTACAACTCGGGCCACGTGCTCGTGTGCCCGTACCGCCACGTGTCGGACTACACCGAGCTCACGGACGCGGAGCGCGACGAGCTCGCCGCCCTCACCCAGGAGGCCATGGCGGTGATCCGCACGGCGTCGTCCCCGGCAGGGTTCAACATCGGCATGAACCAGGGCGCGGCCGCGGGGGCCGGGATCGCGGCGCACCTGCACCAGCACGTGGTGCCGCGCTGGCAGGGGGACGCGAACTTCTTCCCGATCGTGGCGCGGACCAAGGCGATGCCCCAGCTGCTCGGCGACACGCGCGAGCTGCTGGCCCGCACGTGGCACGACGTCACGGGGAGAGCGACGACCGTGACAGGCCGGCAGACGACGGACCGGCAGGATGCGGACCGGCAGGACACGGACCGACAGGCGGACGACCGACGGAACGAGGGACCGGACCGATGATCAGCAGCTTGCGCGGTGCGGTGGGGCGCATCTTCGACCCCGTGGCCGGTGGCCTCCTGCGGATGGGCGTGACGGCCGACGCGGTGACGGTCGCCGGTGCCTTCGGCGTCGTCGTCGCCGCGCTCGTCTTCTTCCCGCTGGGCCTGCTGTGGGTCGGTGCGCTCGTGATCGGCGTCCTCGCGTTCTCGGACGCGCTCGACGGAACGATGGCGCGCAAGGCGGGCACGAGCGGGCCGTGGGGCGCCTTCCTGGACTCGACGCTCGACCGCGTGGCGGACGGCGCCATCTTCATCGGTCTGGGCGGCTACTTCCTGGTGCAGACCGACGGTGCGGTGCGCAAGTGGGGCGCGATCGTCGCCGCCGCGTGCCTCGTGAGCGGCTTCACCGTCTCCTACGCCCGGGCACGTGCTGAGGGGCTCGGGTTCTCGGCGTCCGTCGGCATCGCCGAGCGCGGCGAGCGCCTGGTCGCCGCGCTGCTCACCGCGGGGATCGTGGGCTTCGGCCTGCCGCCCGGCGTGCTCGTGGTGGTGCTCGGCCTGCTCGCGGTCGCGAGCGTGATCACCGTGCTGCAGCGCATGTCCACCGTGCGACGCCAGGCGCTGGCACGGGCCGCGGCCATGGCGGCCGAGGCGCCGACGCCGGGCCGGCAGGACCTGGACGGCTGATGAGCCTCACGGACTCGCTCATGGCGGCCGCGTGGAAGCACGCGCACAGGCTGCCGGCCCCCCTGCTGCGCGGCGGCCTCGACCTGGCTGCCGAGCTGGCGGTCGTCCGCAGCGGCAAGGGCGTGCGCCGGCTGCGCTGCAACCTGGCGAAGGTACGACCTGACCTCGACCCGAGCGGGCTGCGCCGCCTGACGCGGTCGGCCATGCGCTCCTACCTGCGCTACTTCGGCCAGGCGCTCGTGCTCTCGCACGTCCCGGTCGACCGGCTGGAGCACATGGTCCGGCTCGAGGGCGACGGGCCGTTGCGGGAGGCGCTCGCGCGCGACGAGTCCGTGGTGATGGCCCTCGGGCACCTGGGCAACTGGGACCTCGCCGGTGCCTGGGCCGGACAGTTCTTCGCGCCCGTCACCACCGTCGCCGAGCGCCTCGAGCCCCCCGAGGCCTACGAGGACTTCCTCGCCTTCCGCACCGGGCTGGGCATGCGGATCCTGACCTTCGGCGACGATGGCGTCTTCCAGGCGCTGCAGCGTGACGCCAAGGCCGGGCCGCGGATCGTCCCTCTGCTCGCAGACCGTGACCTCGGGCGCAGCGGGATCGAGGTGGAGCTGTTCGGCAGGCGCGCGCGGGTGGCCGCCGGGCCGGCGCTGCTCGCCCTGACCACGGGTGCGATGCTCGTGGCGAACGGCATCACCTTCGAGCGCTTGCGCGGGCCACGGCGCAGGGCCGCAGGATCGCCGTGGGGGATCGTCGTGCACTTCCACCCACCGATCGACGTGTCACGCTTCACCGGTCCGACCCGGGCCAGGGTGCAGGCCGTCACCCAGGCCTGGGTCGACGACCTGAGCCGGACCATCGCCGAGCACCCGGAGGACTGGCACATGCTGCAGAGGGTCTTCGTCGAGGACCTCGACCCGGTGCGCGACCGCGTGGGCACGAGCACGCAGGACGACGGTGCGAAGGCCGGCGGCGGGACGGCCGACGGCGCGACGGCCAGCGGTGCGCGGGACGGGGGAGCGACCGCATGAGGAAGCTGCGCGTGGGCATCGTGTGCCCCTACTCCTTCGACGCGCCAGGCGGTGTCCAGTTCCACGTCCGTGACCTGGCCCAGGCGCTCGAGCGTGCCGGTCATCACGCAGAGGTGCTCGCCCCCGCCGACGAGGACACCGAGCTGCCCGACGCCGTCACGGGAGCGGGCCGAGCGATCCCCGTTCGCTACAACGGCTCGGTGGCTCGGCTCTCCTTCGGCCCCGTGACGGCGGCGCGCGTGCGCCGCTGGCTCAACGAGGGCGACTTCGACATCGTGCACCTGCACGAGCCGGTGACGCCGAGCCTGAGCATGCTCGCGCTGTGGATCTCCCAGGGCCCGACGGTCGCGACCTTCCACACGAGCCTCGTGCGCTCCCGGGCGCTGCAGATCGCCTTCCCGCTCGTGCGGCCGAGCCTCGAGAAGATCCGGGCCCGGATCGCCGTCTCGGAGGACGCGCGCCGTACCCTCACCGACCACCTGGGCGGCGACGCGGTCGTCATCCCCAACGGGGTCTACGTCGACGCCTTCCGCGGTGCTCCGCAGGACCCGCGCTGGACGGGCACCCCCGACGCGCCGACCATCGCCTTCCTGGGGCGCCTCGACGAGCCGCGCAAGGGCCTGCCGGTGCTGACGGCTGCCGTTCCCGCCGTGCTGCGCGAGGTCCCTGGGGCACGCTTCCTCGTGGCCGGGCGCGGGGACGCGGGCGAGGCCGAGGCGCGGGAGGCGCTCGGCGACCTCGTGAGCAACGTCGAGTTCCTCGGCGGGATCGACGACGCCGAGAAGGCGAGCCTGCTCGCCTCGGCCGACCTGTACATCGCTCCGCAGACCGGCGGCGAGAGCTTCGGCATCGTGCTCGTGGAGGCCATGAGCGCGGGGACCTGCGTGGTCGCCAGCGACCTGTCCGCGTTCGAGCGCGTGCTCGACGGCGGGGCGGCCGGGGTGCTGTTCCGCAACGAGGACGCCGCCGACCTGGCGGACAAGATCCTGCTGGCGCTGCGTGACGACGACCTGCGCGCACGCGCGGTGGCGCGGGCCTCCGAGGTGGTCGAGCGCTACGACTGGTCCAACGTCACCGACCAGGTGCTCACGGTCTACGAGACGGTGCTCGCGGGCACCGCCGCGCTGGGCGCCGTGCACGACGAGGGCGCGGCACCGTCCGCCCGGTCGGCCGCGGCGACCGGCGGCACGGCACGTGGAGGGCTGTCATGAGGTGGTCGGAGATCACGCTCCTGGTGATCGCGGTGCTGCTCGTCGTCGGGTGGCAGGCCTGGATCTTCGCGAGCCGGATCGACCGGCTGCACCGCAAGGTCGTGGCCTCGCGCATGGCGCTCGACGCCCAGCTCGTGCGCCGGGCGGTGGCGGCTGCCGACCTCGCCTCGGCGGGGGTGCTCGACCCGGCCTCCAGCGTGCTGGTGATCGGGGCGGCGCTCGAGGTGGCGGCGAGCGACGAGCACGGCAACTACGAGCTCGTCGCGGCGGTGCCCGACCTCGCCCCCGAGGTGGGGTCCCGGACCCAGCCGTCGAGGTCCGTGGTCTCCCGGGCCCTCGACGACGGGCTGGGTCCGGCGCGCACGCAGGCCGAGTCGAACCTCTCGGCCACGCTGCGCGAGGTGCTGGCCGACGCCGACGAGGTGCGGGGGCTGTACGCCGACCCCGACGCGGCCGACCTGCTGGCGAGCCTGGCCGGAGCCTGGTACCGGGTGCAGCTGGCCCGGCGGTTCCACAATGAGTCCGTCGACCAGGCGCGGTCCCTGCGCCAGGGGCCCTTCGTCCGTGGCCTCCACCTGGCCGGGCGCGCCACGATGCCGCAGACGGTGGACCTCGACGACGCCTGGCCCGCGCTGCTGCACCGCCCCGCCGGGGCGACCGTCGTCTGACCGCGGCGACCCCGCGGTCGGCCGTCCGGCCCGACGTAGACTTGCCCAGAGGTGATCCGACCGCGCGATCACGAGCCCGAACGAGCAGATGAGGTAGTTGTGACCAGTGAGAACACGTCCGCAGACGCAGCCGTGACGTCGAGCGTCGGCACCGCGCGCGTCAAGCGGGGCATGGCCGAGATGCTCAAGGGCGGCGTCATCATGGACGTCGTCACCGCGGAGCAGGCCAAGATCGCCGAGGACGCCGGCGCGGTCGCGGTCATGGCTCTCGAGCGCGTGCCCGCGGACATCCGGGCCCAGGGCGGCGTCTCTCGCATGAGCGACCCCGACATGATCGACGGCATCATCGCCGCCGTGTCGATCCCCGTGATGGCCAAGGCGCGCATCGGTCACTTCGTCGAGGCGCAGATCCTGCAGTCGCTCGGCGTCGACTACATCGACGAGTCCGAGGTGCTCACCCCGGCCGACTACGCCAACCACATCGACAAGTGGACGTTCACCGCGCCCTTCGTCTGCGGTGCCACGAACCTGGGCGAGGCGCTGCGCCGGATCACCGAGGGCGCGGCCATGATCCGCTCCAAGGGCGAGGCGGGCACGGGCGACGTCTCGAACGCGACGACGCACATGCGCACCATCCGTGCGGAGATCGCCCGGCTCACCTCGCTGCCCGCCGACGAGCTGTACGTCGCGGCCAAGGAGCTGCAGGCTCCGTACGAGCTCGTCAAGGAGATCGCCACCACCGGCAAGCTTCCGGTCGTGATGTTCACCGCGGGCGGCATCGCCACGCCGGCCGACGCCGCGATGATGATGCAGCTGGGTGCCGAGGGCGTGTTCGTCGGCTCGGGCATCTTCAAGTCCGGCAACCCCGCGCAGCGCGCGGCGGCCATCGTCAAGGCGACGACCTTCTTCGACGACCCGGACGTGCTCGCGAACGTGTCGCGCGGCCTCGGCGAGGCCATGGTCGGCATCAACGTCGACGACATCCCCGTGCCGCACCGTCTTGCGGAGCGCGGCTGGTGACGTCCCTGGGCGCGGACTGGACCGTCGGTGACGACGGTATCCGCTTCCGTCGCGCGGCCCGTGTCGTCGTCCTCGACGCCACGGGCCGCGTGCTCGTGGTGCGCGGTCACGACGTGGACCAGCCCGAGCGGTCCTGGTGGTTCACCGTCGGCGGCGGGATCGACACGGGGGAGAGCGACCTCGAGGCGGCGACCCGCGAGCTGTTCGAGGAGACGGGCATGGTGCTGGGTGGTGACGAGCTCGAGGGCCCGGTGCTGACCCGCAGCGCCATGTTCCACTTCCTGCGCGAGAGCTGCCGGCAGGACGAGGTCTTCTTCCTCGCCCGTGTCGCGGGGGTCGGCGGGACGCCCAGCCAGGAGGGCTGGACCGAGACCGAGCGCGAGCTCCTCGACGACATGCGGTGGATGACGCCCGCGGAGCTGCGCAGCGAGACCCGTGAGGTCTACCCGGAGAACCTCGCCGACCTGGTCGAGGCCTGGACGCACGGGTGGGACGGCGAGGTCCTCCACCTGGGCGACGCCTTCGAGTAGAGCCTCGCGCTCCGCGTAGACTCTCCTCCCGTGATGACCACGATCGGTGTGCTGGCTCTGCAGGGTGACGTGCGCGAGCACCAGCGGGCGCTGGAGTCCGCCGGGGTGCGGTCGGTCCCGGTCCGGCGCCGCAGCGAGCTCGAGCAGGTCGACGGCCTGGTGATCCCGGGCGGAGAGTCGACGACGATCGACAAGCTGCTCGGCATCTTCGAGCTGCGCGACCCGTTGCGCGCGATGCTGCGCGAGGGCCTGCCCGCCTACGGCTCCTGCGCGGGGATGATCCTGCTCGCCGACCGGGTGCTCGACGGCACGAGCGACCAGCAGACGCTCGGCGGCATCGACATGACGGTCCGGCGCAACGCCTTCGGACGGCAGGTCGACTCCTTCGAGACCGATCTCACGATCACCGGCGTCGAGGGACCGGCCATGCCCGCGGTGTTCATCCGCGCCCCGTGGGTCGAGAGCGTCGGGGAGAAGGCCGAGGTGCTGGCCACCGTGAGCTCAGGTCCGGCCGCCGGTAGGATCGTCGCAGTACGCCAGGGGTTCTTGCTCGCCACGTCGTTCCACCCGGAGATCACGGGGGACCCGCGCGTGCACGAACTGTTCGTCTCGATCGTCCGCAAGGAGCGCTAACGCATGTCCGGTCACTCAAAATGGGCAACCACGAAGCACAAGAAGGCCGCGATCGACGCCAAGCGCGGCAAGCTCTTCGCGAAGCTCATCAAGAACATCGAGGTCGCGGCCCGCACCGGTGGCGGTGACCCCACCGGGAACCCGACGCTGTTCGACGCCATCCAGAAGGCCAAGAAGACCTCGGTGCCGAACTCGAACATCGACAGCGCCGTCAAGCGCGGTGCCGGCCTCGTCGCCGGTGGAGCCGACTACCAGACGATCATGTACGAGGGCTACGGCAACGGCGGTATCGCGCTGCTCGTCGAGTGCCTCACCGACAACAAGAACCGTGCGGCCGCCGAGGTGCGCACCGCGTTCACCCGCAACGGCGGGCAGATGGCCGACCCGGGCTCGGTCTCGTACCTGTTCTCCCGCAAGGGCGTCATCATCGTGTCCAAGGAGAACGCCGACGAGGACGAGGTCATGCTGGCCGCGCTCGAGGCCGGTGCGGAGGACGTCAACGACCTGGGCGAGGCGCTCGAGATCGTGACCGAGGCCAGCGCGCTGGTGCCGGTCCGCACGGCGCTCCAGGAGGCCGGGATCGACTACGAGTCCGCCGACGCCCAGTTCGTCCCCTCGATGCAGATCGAGGTCGACGCGGAGGGCGCGCGCAAGATCCTGCGCCTCATCGACGCCCTCGAGGACAGCGACGACGTCCAGAACGTCTACGCCAACTTCGACGCCTCCGACGAGGTCATGGCCGAGCTCGACGCCGAGGACTGACGCGGAGCGCAGCGGAGGGTGGGGGCGCGCCAGCGCACCCGCCCGTAGCGGAGCGCAGCGTCAGTCCGACCGGAGAGCGCAGTGGACTGAGGTCGCTGGTAAGCATGGTGCAGCGGAGCGTGGGGGCACGCCAGCGCACCCGCCCGCAGCGTCAGTCCGACCGGAGATCACCTCGCCGCGGCGACCCGCCCCCGACATCGCCCGCCCCGCCGCCGCGATCTGACAGAGTGGACCCGTGCGCGTTCTCGGAGTGGACCCAGGGCTCACCCGGTGCGGCGTCGGTGTCATCGACAGCCTCCCGGCCCGCCGCGTCGTCCTGGTCGGTGTCGGCGTCGAGCGGTCCGCGCCCGAGACGTCCGTCGACGAGCGTCTCCTGGCCATCGCCGACGGCCTCGACCGCTGGCTCGACGAGTTCGTGCCGGACGTCCTGGCGGTGGAGCGCGTGTTCGCGCAGCACAACGTCTCGACGGTCATGGGCACCGCGCAGGTGGCCGGACTGGCGATGGTGGCGGCCGCACGCCGTGGCATCCCGGTCGCCATGCACACGCCGAGCGAGGTGAAGGCGGCCGTCACCGGCAGCGGGCGCGCGGGCAAGCAGCAGGTCCAGACGATGGTCGCCCGCATCCTCGGGCTCGACGAGCTGCCCAGGCCGGCCGACGCCGCGGACGCACTCGCGCTGGCGATCTGCCACGCCTGGCGCCCCGCGGGTCTCGTCGACAGGGCGGAGCGGCTCCCGCACACCCCGGCGCAACGGGCGTGGGCGCAGGCTGAGCAGGCAGCCAAGGCCGCGTCGCGGCGTGGCTGACCGACCGTGCCCACGGCGCTTGCTAGTCTGGGCGTCGTTCGTACACGTGTTCTAGGCGGGGTCCCGCGGCCTCGCCTCGCGCGTCAGGTCTCACACACCAGGAGTCGTCGTTGATCGCATCGTTGCGCGGCACCGTGGTCGGGCTCCGGCTCGACAGCGCGGTGCTCGAGGTCGGTGGTGTCGGCTATCTGGCCTATGCCACGCCCGCCACCCTGAGCGGGCTGCGGGTGGGGGAGAGCGCCAGGCTGTCGACGAGTCTGGTCGTGCGCGAGGACTCGTTGACGATCTACGGTTTCGCCGACGACGACGAGCGCGAGGTCTTCGAGGTCGTCCAGACCGTCTCCGGGGTCGGGCCGCGCCTCGCCCTCGCGATGCTCGCGGTGCACGCCCCCGACGGGTTGCGCCGGGCGCTCGCCACGGAGGACCTCGCCGCGCTGCAGAGGGTTCCCGGCATCGGCAAGAAGGGAGCCCAGCGCATCGTCCTGGAGCTGGCCGACAAGCTGGGCCCGCCCACCGGGTCGGGTGCCGCGCCCGCGCTGGTCTCCGCGGCCGCGGGCCAGGAGGCGGTGGTCGAGGCGCTCGTGAGCCTGGGCTGGTCCGCGAAGGTCGCGGCCGACGCCGTCGCTGCGGTGAGCCCTGCCGAGATCGAGCCCGCCGAGGTCCCGCTGGTCCTGCGGGCGGCGTTGCAGCACCTGGGCGGCAGTCGTGCCTAGCTGGGACGAGGACCTCCAGACGGAGGCGGACGGCGGTCCTGGCCCGGCCGCGGAGTGGCCGGTGGAGCGCGTCGTCCAGCCGGGCGCCGACGACATCGAGCGCGCCGCGGAGTCGGCGCTGCGCCCCAAGCGGCTCGAGGAGTTCGTCGGGCAGCCGGTGGTGCGCGACCAGCTCTCGCTCGTGCTGCAGGCTGCGGTGGCACGCGACTCCGCTCCGGACCACGTGCTGCTGTCTGGCCCTCCGGGGCTCGGGAAGACGACGTTGGCCATGATCATCGCGGCCGAGCTCGGTACGTCGTTGCGCGTGACCTCGGGACCGGCGATCCAGCACGCGGGCGACCTCGCGGCGGTGCTGTCCTCGCTCACGGAGGGTGAGGTGCTGTTCATCGACGAGATCCACCGCCTCGCCCGGCCCGCCGAGGAGCTGCTCTACGTAGCCATGGAGGACTTCCGGGTCGACGTCGTCGTGGGCAAGGGGGCCGGGGCGAGCGCGATCCCGCTGAGCCTGCCGCGGTTCACCGCCGTCGGAGCGACCACCCGCGCCGGGCTGCTGCCGGCTCCGCTGCGCGACCGTTTCGGCTTCACCGGGCATCTCGACTTCTACGACGCGAGCGACCTCGAACGCGTGCTGCTTCGCTCCGCCCGCCTGCTCGGCATCGAGCTCGATCCCGCGGCAGCCGAGGAGATCGCCTCACGCTCGCGTGGCACCCCCCGGATCGCGAACCGGCTGCTGCGACGGGTGAGGGACTGGGCGGACGTGCGCGGCACCGGCATGCTCGACCTCGCGGCGGCGCGCGCCGCGCTGAAGGTCTACGAGGTCGACGACCTGGGGCTCGACCGGCTGGACCGGGCCGTGCTCACCGCTCTGTGCACACGCTTCGGCGGTGGGCCGGTGGGTCTGACGACGCTCGCCGTGACGGTGGGCGAGGAGCCGGAGACCGTCGAGACCGTGGCCGAGCCGTACCTCGTGCGTGAGGGGTTGGTCGCGCGGTCTCCCCGTGGTCGTGTCGCGACGCCGGCCGCCTGGTCGCACCTCGGCCTCGTGCCCCCTGCGGACGGTCCGACGCTCTTTTCGTGAAGATCCGGCCGAGATCATCATGAGACGATTCCCGCATTCAGGTTCGAGCGCCTAGACTGCCCGTGACCCATGTCTCCTAACGAAGCCTGTGATCTCTCTCATGACCATGCTCATCATTCTCGCCGTCTTCGCCCTCGCCATGTTCTGGATGTCCAGCAAGCAGCGCAAGACGCAGAAGGCCGCGATGGAGTTCATCGACACTCTCGCGCCGGGGCAGCGGGTCATGACCGCGTCCGGCTACATCGGGACCGTCGTGTCGGTCGACGGCGACCACTTCACGCTCGAGTCCGTGCCGGGTGGCGGCACGACGACGTGGATCAAGGGTGCGATCCGCAAGCTCGTCGAGGAGCCCGTCGAGGTGGAGACCACGCCCACGACGAGCGCGGTGGCGCAGGATGACGCCGTCCAGGACTTCGTCGTCCCGAACGACATCTCCAAGCTGATCGATCGCCCGTCCTCGGACGGCACCTCCAAGTAGTCCCTCACGTAGTCAGCCGGGGCCGGCGCACGTCGCCAGCGCCCCCCGTCCGCGCCGCCCGAGGCGCAATCAGAGAAGAGACACTCCGTTGGCAACCACCAACCACTCCAAGAGCAGGCCTGCGAGATCGCTGATCACGCTGCTCGTGCTCCTCATCGCCTTGTTCGGAACGATCTTCGCGGGTGTCCAGTGGTCGACGGCGACCAGCACCCCGAAGCTCGCCCTGGACCTCGAGGGCGGCACGCAGCTCATCCTCCAGCCGGTCACCGCGAACGGTGAGAAGGTCACGAGCGAGGACATCAACCAGGCGATCGGCATCATCCGTCAGCGGATCGACTCGTCCGGTGTGTCCGAGGCCGAGATCTCGCGCCAGGGCAACGACAACATCGTCGTCTCGCTCCCCGGGAAGCCGAGCGAGGAGACCCTGGACAAGGTCCGCAAGCCGTCCCAGATGCGTTTCCGTTCGGTGCTGTACTACGGCGGCCCGGACGTCGTGACTCAGACGTCGACCGACGACGGCACGTCGACCGACGACACCACGGACGGTGCGGCGACGGACGGCTCGACGGCCACCGACGGTTCGACCGACGACTCGACCACCACGGACGACTCGACGACCGACGACTCCAGCGCGACCGACGGATCCTCGACCGGCGACTCGGCGACCGACGGCTCGAGCGACGGTGCCACGAACAACGGTCTGGGCGCTTCGACCTCGGGCACGGTGAAGCCCGCGGGCTTCGTCACCAAGAAGAAGGCCGCCGCCACCGACGACACCTCGTCCGACGCCACGACGACGGACGACTCGGCCACGACGGACGACGCCACGACGACCGACGACTCGGCCACGACCGACGACACCACGACGACCGACGACACCGCGGTGACCACCCCGAGCTCGCTGTCGCAGATCACCGAAGACCTGATGAACGAGTTCAACGCGCTCGACTGCACGGATGCCGCGAACCGTGGTGGCATCAGCGGCGACGACGCCACGAAGCCGCTCGTCACCTGCGCCCAGGACGGCTCGGCCAAGTACATCCTTGGACCGGTGGAGATCGAGGGTACGGAGATCTCCCATGCCACCTCCGGCCTGAAGACCAACGCACAGGGCCAGGCCACCAACGAGTGGGTCGTCAACATCGAGTTCAACTCGACCGGTGCGAAGGCCTTCGCTGAGACCACGAAGCGTCTCGCCGGCCAGGCCGACTACTCCTCCTGGGACCCGACCACGGACACCGAGGGCCCGAACATGTTCGCGATCGTCCTCGACGGTCTCGTCATCTCGGCACCGGGCGTCACCGAGGAGATCCCGAACGGCAAGGCGGAGATCTCCGGCAGCTTCACGCGCACCAGCGCCAAGGCGCTCGCCGACAACCTCAGCTTCGGTGCGCTGCCGATCAGCTTCACGGTTCAGAGCGAGCAGCAGATCTCCGCGACGCTCGGCAGCGAGCAGCTGGAGAAGGGCATCATCGCCGGTGTCATCGGTCTGCTGCTCGTCGTGCTCTACTCGCTCGTCCAGTACCGCGCGCTCGGCCTGGTGACGGTCGCCTCCCTCGCCATCGCTGCTCTCGGTACCTACGGCACGATCACGCTGCTGTCCTGGCTCAACGGGTATCGACTCTCGTTGGCAGGCGTCGCCGGTCTGATCGTGGCCATCGGTATCACGGCCGACTCGTTCATCGTCTACTTCGAGCGCATCCGTGACGAGTTGCGTGACGGACGCCCGCTGCAGGCCGCGGTCGAGGTCGGATGGGCTCGCGCCCGCCGCACGATCCTTGCGTCCGACGCGGTGAACCTGTGCGCCGCGATCGTGCTCTACTTCCTCGCTGTCGGCAGCGTGCGGGGCTTCGCGTTCACGCTCGGCCTCACCACCGTCATCGACGTCATCATCGTCTTCCTGTTCACGCACCCGGTCATGCTGCTGATCGCCCGCTGGCGCTTCTTCGCCGACGGCCACCGGCTGTCCGGCCTCGACCCGCGCAAGCTGGGCGTCACGATGGCGCACTACGCAGGCCGGGGTCGCGTGGTCCTCCCGAAGAAGATCACCGGGTCGACGCAGGAGGCTGCCGTCGAGGCGGACGGCGACGCGGGGCAGCCTGTCGCGAGCGAGAGCGGTCGTCTGACGATCGCCGAGCGTCGAGCGCTGGCGGCCAAGAAGCAGCAGGACGCCGCGACCGAGGTCGCGGAGGCGGAGGCCGAGCACGGCTCGGTCGCCACCGACACTCGCACGTCCGACGACGCGGACGCTTCCACGGACGGAGACAAGTGATGGCTCAGGGCTTCGCAAGCTGGGGCAACGACCTCTACACCGGTCGTCGCTCGTACAACATCGTCGGTCGTCGCTCCCGGTACTTCTGGGTCTCGGCCGCTCTGGTTGTGGCCAGCATCGTGATCTTCTTCGTCCAGGGCTTCAACCTGGGCATCGAGTTCCGAGGCGGCTCGGAGTTCACGGTCACCGGCACGTCGACCGTCTCGCAGTCCGTCGCCACGGACGCCGTCCACAGCGTCGCCCCGGGGGAGGAGCCGCGCGTCTCGAGCGTCGGTTCCAACGCCGTGCGCGTCCAGACGAGCGAGCTCACCGACGCGCAGGTCACCGAGGTCCGCGACGCGCTGGCGAAGGCCTACGGCGTCACCGCCGACGAGGTCAACAGCTCGTTCATCGGCCCGACGTGGGGCTCGGACGTCTCGAAGAAGGCCCTGCAGGGGCTGATCGTCTTCGTGATCCTCGTCAGCGTCGTGATGACGCTGTACTTCCGCGCGTGGCGCATGGCGCTCGCCGCGGTCATCGCGCTCGTCCACGACCTCGTGATCACGGCGGGCGTCTACGCTCTCATCGGCTGGGAGATCACGCCGGCCACGGTGATCGGGTTCCTGACGATCCTCGGTTACTCGATCTACGACACCGTCGTGGTGTTCGACAAGGTGCGGGAGAACACCGCCGGCATCACCGAGCAGTCACGCGTCACCTATGCCGAGCAGGCGAACCTCGCCGTCAACCAGACGCTGGTCCGCTCGATCAACACCTCGGTCGTGGCGCTCCTGCCGGTCGGATCGATCCTCTTCGTCGGTGCGTTCCTGCTCGGCGCCGGCACGCTGCGTGACATCGCGCTCGCGCTGTTCGTCGGCATGGGCGTCGGCGCGTACTCGTCGATCTACCTGGCGACGCCCCTCGAGGTCTGGCTGCGCACGAAGGAGCCCAAGGTCAAGGCGCACACCGCCAAGGTCCTCGCCCGCCGCGCGGCCGCCGGCACCGAGGACGAGGAGGCCCTGGTCGGGGCAGCCGCGGAGGGCGCGCGCCAGCTGAAGCCGGGTCAGCACCTCGGCCAGACGGCGCAGCCGCGTCGCGGCAAGCGGTAGCAGCACCCGTTCGGCACACCGAGGGCCGAGGTGACGCGACGTCGTCACCTCGGCCCTCGTCGTAAACTTGTTCTTCGACCCGCCCGCACCGGCGGATCGCGTCGACGAGGGAGGCACGAGACATGGACGAACCTCTCGACGCGCACGCTACCGACGAGCCCGTGGGTATCGTCCCGCAGCCGGTCCCCGGTGAGCCGGACGCGCACACGCACGTCGGCGCGCGCTCGTACACGGAGGTGACGCCGGGGCAGGAGGCCGCTCCGGAGCGGGACGAGCCCCTCTCGTCCGCCGACGCTGCCATGCCGCCGTCGCACACGGCCTCCGCGTCGCGCTCCCGGGCATCGTCCCCCGGGGCGTCACCGTCGGCGGCGGCCTCGTCGACGGCCTCCGCACCGGCACCGCTCGATCCTCCCGCCGCCGTTCCAGGGCCTGCCTCGGCAGCAGCCGTCCCGAGCGGTCCACGCTCCGCGCCCGGAGCAGGTCGTCCGCTGCCGGGCGGCGGGATCCGCCAGCGGCTCGTGCGCTTCGGCAGCCGCGGGGCATCGACGCCGGCCATCGAGCCTCTGCTGCGGGCCGTCCGCGCGAACCACCCCAAGGAGGACTTCTCCATCCTCGAGCGCGCCTACGCCACCGCGGAGAAGGCGCACCGCGGGCAGAAGCGCAAGAGCGGGGATCCCTACATCACGCACCCCGTGGCGGTCGCCACGATCCTCGCCGAGCTCGGCATGACGCCACCCACCCTCGCGGCAGCGCTCCTGCACGACACGGTGGAGGACACCGACTACTCGCTCGACCAGCTTCGTGCGGACTACGGCGACGAGATCGCGATGATGGTCGACGGTGTGACGAAGCTCGACAAGGTGACCTACGGCGACGCGGCCCAGGCCGAGACAGTACGCAAGATGGTCGTCGCGATGGCCCGGGACATCCGGGTGCTCGTCATCAAGCTCGCGGACCGTCTCCACAACGCCCGGACGTGGAAGTACGTCCCTGCGGCCTCGGCCGAGCGCAAGGCGCGCGAGACCCTGGAGATCTACGCACCGCTCGCGCACCGGCTCGGCATGAACACGATCAAGTGGGAGCTCGAAGACCTCTCCTTCGCGACGCTCTACCCGAAGGTCTACGAGGAGATCGTCCACCTCGTCACCGAGCGGGCGCCGGCCCGCGAGGAGTACCTGAACGTC
>Ga0182735_1000579_pt1 | contig 28753 bp, 29 predicted proteins | sample eDN5th30CKraftMG_FD_128524 | JGI IMG/M metagenome (GOLD analysis project Ga0182735, IMG submission 128524) | Enriched Miracle-Growth compost microbial communities from Emeryville, California, USA - eDNA 5th pass 30_C Kraft MG (version 2) (version 2) ...
CTGATGAAGCGCGGGGAATCGATCCGCGGCGTGGTGACGTTCTGATCGTTGCTTCGCGATAGCTACAGGAGGCACCGCATGAAACTTACCATTGCTGTCGCATGGGCCGTTGCATTCTGGTTATCCGGTCTTTCGGCCGTTTCCGCGCAGCCTGCCGCCGTTCAGCCCGGTTTTGACTGCGCCAAAGCCGAGGCGCCAATCGAAAAAGTCATCTGCGGCAATCCAACGCTTGCGATGCTCGATCGGGAAATGACTCGCGTGCTCACGCTGGCGCGGGAGGATGGCAGCGTTTCACAACCGGTCATCCTCAAGGATCAGGACAACTGGCTCAAACAGCGTGGCGAATGCCTGTCCTCCACGGACAGGGAGCGGTGCCTCGTGGAATCCTATGTCGGGCGGATCAGCGCCTTGCGCTCGGACTCGTCCGCCGTCCGAAAATCCAAGGGCGGACTCAGTCTCGGGCCCTTCAGTGCCGCATGCGATGCCGGCATTTCGCTCACGCTGGTTTTCGTGAACAGCAATCCCAGCTACGTCCATGTCGCCGGACGGAAAGACACCCTCGTCCTGAAGCAGGCGTTGTCCGGCTCCGGCGCGCGTTATGAAGCCCAGTATCCGAAGGGTCAGGCGCGGCTGTGGAACAAGGGAAATACTGTCCAGGTCGCCCTTCCCGGCGGCAAGGACATGGGCTGCAAGCTGACGCCGGTTGCCAACTAGGGTCTGATTTCAAATCATCATGGGCCGGCAACGCCGACCCATGATTTGCCATGCTGATGCCGGCGATCATGGCATCAAAACGGTATCCACGACATGGATGACGCCGTTTGACTGATTGACGTCTGGAATCGTCACGTGGGACATGCCGCCCTTGGCATCGACCAGGCTGACCTTGCCGCCCGAGTTTTTGACGGTGAGTTCTTCACCCTCGACGGTCTTCAGCTTCTTGCCATCGGAGAGATCGGCTGCCTTCAGGTTGCCTGGCACCACATGATAGGTCAGGATTTTCGTCAACTTCGCCTTGTTCTCCGGCTTGATGAGCATGTCCACAGTACCTGCGGGCAGCTTCGCGAACGCTTCGTTCGTCGGTGCAAAGACCGTGAACGGACCTTTTCCAGACAGCGTATCGACCAGACCTGCCGCCTTCACCGCTGCCACCAGCGTCGTGTGGTCCTTCGAGTTCATCGCGTTTTGCACGATGTTCTTGCTCGGATACATCGCAGCACCGCCGACCGTAACGGTCTTTTCCGCGAACGCGGGTGAAGCGATCATTGGCGCTCCTGCAAGTCCCATCGCGACCGCAGTCAGCACAGCCAGTTTTGTGAATCTCATGACGTCCTCCATCTTTGACTCTGCGTCCCGTGACGGGATCGCAAGGCCAGATACGGAGCGCTCAGATGTTCGGATGATGGGACAGCATCACAGGTTTGTGATCTTTCCGCTCGCGATTACCGGGCCAGTCGGCTGTCCGGTTGGAGAGCCGCCCGGTGGTTCAAGCGAAACCGCGAGCGTCGCATCGGCTGCGACAACGACCTGAGGTGGCAGCGTAACGTGAACTGGCGTTGCGGATTCAATCAACCCGAGAGACTGCGGCTTGCCACCGGAAACAATCAACCAAAGCTGAAGAGAATGCTGGTCGACCTTGACGACCGCGGACGGAATGATCGTGAGGCGGCGGCTTGCGGGGTCGATGGCCGCGACAAAGCTCGATTGCGCACCGTCTACGTTCGCTACCATCGGCCGCACCGGCGGAGCGACGGTGCCGACATAAACAAGAGCGGCAAGGCTGGCCGTAGCCAAAGCAGCCGCCCCGAATGCCATTGACCTCCAGAAGACGAGGCTCTCCCATCGGCGTTGTCGCGATTTTGGTTTTCCCGCAACGCTGATCCGTTCTTCGATCCCGCGCCAGACGTGCGGGGACGGTTCAACTGCGGAAACCTCCGACATCAATGGCGCAAGGCGATCTTCCCAGCGCTCGACTTCGGCGCGGAGCACAGGATCCGTTGCAAGCTGACGCTGAACTTCGCGCCGTTCATCTGCGCTCAATACACCGAGCACATATTCGGCTGCGCGGGTGTCATCGCCACGGTCACCGGCTTGATCGTCACGCATCGCCGAGACACTCCCGTAACTGAACGAGGCTGCGTCGAATCCGGCTTTTGATCGTCCCGAGCGGAATGCTCATCCGGCTGGCAAGTTTTTCGTAAGTTGCGCCGTCGAGAAAGGTCTCACGGATGGCGGAAGCGTCACGCGCATCGAGTCCGTCGATACACTCCATCAACCGGCGATGGGTTTCATCGGAAATGACCGCGCTCAAAGCATTGGGAGTTGCATCGGCAATGTCCGCCGCATCCTCCAATGGCTTCATCCGCTGGGTGCCACCCCTCAATCGATCGATGGCCCTGTTCCGCGCAATGGCCGCGAGCCAGGCAATCGGGCTGCCCCGATCTGGATCGAAAGTGCCGGCGCGACGCCAGACCGTGACATAAACTTCCTGCACTACGTCTTCCGCCTCAACCTTGTCCGGCAAGATACGGAGGCAGACGCCAAAAAGTTTCGCCGCCGTGCGCCGATAGACGAATTGCAGCGCGGCACGATCGCCGTCAGCGATCCGCACCAAGGCAGCTACAAGCTCCTTGCGGGCCGCCAAACCTTCGTCCGCTGTTCTGACGTCAGATAAGACCATGCATCTCCATGAAGCATCCAGCACCGACTGGGCGGATCACTCTAGCACACCCGGCTCTCGTTGCCCTGGCCGTGCTTACGGGATGTCGCGATTGCAGGCTTAAAAATCTTCCGGGCACGGGTCCGCGATCTTCCACAGATCCGGGCCGTTCCTGATCTTCTTCATGGCGGTGGTGAGCCCGCCATTGCGGCGAATCCAGTCCTTCACCGGCTGCGGATAATAGGACATCAGCTCCGATGTCCCTTCCCTGCTCGTGACCTTGATGCCGAACGTAAAGGCCTTGTCGTAATAGGCTTCGTGCAGGCCGATGCTGGCGCGCGGCGTGACGCAGATCTTGCTGTTCGGCACGATACCGAACACCAGCGTGCAGGCGGAATTGCAGATGCCGTCGATTACGACGCGATCGCCCTTGGCTCGGATGCGCTCGTACTTGGCTTTGTATTCCTCGACATAGCCGCCATGGTCGCGGGTGATGCGCAGCGTGGCATGCGCAGGCGCAGCGCCTGCGGCAAGGACCGCCAAAACCAGACACAACAGACCGCGCATCAAGGACCGATTCCACCCCGCCGTGCGAACGCCACGGCAAATGACGACAGGACTCTGGCGGGAGTGTGTTTGCATTCCGTTAAACATGCGAAGCGATGGCACAGCCGCGCAAGGCAATGAAGAATCAGGAAAAGTCAGGTTGGCGCCGTCAGGAAGCACCTCGGCTTGGTTAACGAAACGTATCCTGTCCCCACTTTAAGTCGGGCTTTCAATCAAATTTTCAGAAAGTTCCATCTGTTAGAAGTTGCCGTGACCCAAGGGGCAATCACCGGGCGACAGGGAGAATTCCAATGGCGGTTTTCAAACGAGAATCCCGCAAGGCGCGGCATCAGTCACGGGCGACCGCATGGCTGACGCTCGATGGCGGTTTCGCCAAGCGGCCGTGCACCGTGGTCGATATTTCCGCGACCGGCGCGCGCATTGCCGTGCGGGACGCAGGCAAACTCGGCAGCAAGATCGCGCTCGCGCTGACGATGGACGTGCGCAAGCTCACCCATTGCCGCCTCATCTGGCAGCGCGGCAACGAGATCGGCGTCGAATTCGTGCAGGCGGGATAACCGGCGCCGGCCATACGGTCCCGGACCGTCAGCGGAACCGCCGCTTTCTTAAGGCTGTGAAGAAAGCGCGGACCCTGTAGAGTTGCCGATACTTCAGTTTCCAATGCAGCAACCGAATGAGAACGACCGCTTCCTCGGCACTAAAATAAGCGCTCTCATTGCGATAGATCGAATAGCAGTGGCCCTTGCTGCCCTCTTCGGATGGTTGCGGCAGACCCAGCCAGTGCTCGTAATAATATCTGTCTGTCGAGGCTTCCGGCTTCTGCAACGCGCGAACAAAACTCGATCGAACCCACCAGAAATTAAACCAGATCCATTCGCGAATTTCATTCCCGTGCTCCTGGCGCGCGGGAAACAGTCCGATTTTATGGATGTCTGCGCGCGTATCGAAGACACGCAATATCTCGGCCCACTTCGCGAAGGTGAAATGCGTGAGCGCCCTTTCCACCTTGTCACGCCGCCGCTTGGCGTAGCTGATGCCTTTGGTGTGAAGATAAGCGATGTATTCGTAATCCGAACGGCTGTTCGCCAAATTCCATAAGTACGAGATCGCCGGATACTCGAATTTATTTTCGTCAAGGAATTCGATGTTCGCGATGTCGATCGGCAGCGCAGCGAAGAAAGCCGCCACCCCTTCTGTCCGGGAAGGGTTCGAAACCACCACATGCAGATCAGCCACCGACAAGACACCGGGCCGATGCAAGTCGTCGAGCTGCAGGCGGATCAGCCTGCGCCAGTCGGCGGCCGGGTTGATGTAAACGCCATAGACAATGGCCGTGTTATGGGGCGCTTCTGCCTGAACAGGTGCGGGAGCCGAAATCAAAAGGATCCATCGATAAAATAAGCATCATCCGATGGCGATACGAAACCACAGCGGAATCCGGATGACAAGCTCGGCGGGCTAACGGCTTCACGGACCAGCGGGCACGGACGCGCCGGACCCATCAGGCGCTTCCGAAAGAGCCCAACGATTTTCCGCCGCAGACGTAAAGCACCTGGCCGTTCATATAAAATGCCTCATCGGCCGCGAAGACATGAACGGCATAGGCCACCTCGTCCGCGGAACCGATCCGGGCGATCGGCTGCGCTTTCACCATTCGGTCCCACACCTCGGGCTTCAGGCCGCGCGTCAGCGGCGTATCGATGAACCCCGGCGCCACGCAGTTCGACGTCACGTCGAACTTCCCGAGCTCGATGGCCATGGATCGCGTCAGGCCGACAACACCGGCCTTCGCCGCGGAGTAATTCGCCTGCCCCGGATTTCCGAGCCACGCCCGCGACGAGACGTTGACGATGCGTCCGCGCTTCTGCTCCCGCATTATACCGGCCGCCGCCTTGCTGAACAGGAAATAGGATTTCAGATTGACGGCCAACACGGAGTCCCAGTCGGCTTCAGGCATCCGCGTCAGATAGTTGTCTTTAACGATGCCGACATTGTTGACCAGAATATCCAGCGTCTTGAACCGCTCGACAGTCCTGGTGACAGCCTGATCGACTTCGGCGGAATTCGTCGCATCCGCGACGATCGCGATCGCCTCTCCGCCCTTCTCCTTGATCTTGCCGACGGCACGATCCGCGGCCGCTTCGTCCCGATCGACGACGACGACCTTCGCGCCGTGGGCGGCGAGGCGATTAGCAATCGCCTCGCCGATCCCAGATGCCGCGCCGGTGACGAGAGCAACCCTCTCTTGAACACGCATTTTTCATACCCTCTTCACGGCGCCGTTCACTCAGCTGCCCTTGAGCTGATGGACGTTCTCGAACCACATGTCTTTCCAGCTATCCGGCGCCGCCTTGATGCGACCAACCTTCTTCATGAACAACACCGACTTCATGGTGTTCTCCGGCGTTTCGACGAATGTAATCTGGGGATCGCTGATAATTTTGACCACATCGTCCGCCGTGATCGACTTGTCCTTCGACAGCGTCAGATAGATCTTGGCGGCTCGCGGCTTGTCGTTGTGGATGATGTCGAGCGCCGTTTTGTAGGCAGCCAGAAATGCCGCATAGGTTTTCGGGTTCTTTTCTTTAAAGTCGGTCGTCGTCCAGGCCATCGTCAGCGTCGCCGGGCCGCCGAGCGTGTCGAACGAATTCAGAATCGTATGGATGTCCGGCTGCTTGAGCTGAAGATATGTGAACGGCTGAGACGTGAAGCTGCAGGTGATCTCCTTATTCCCCGACAGCAAAGCAACCGATCCATCCGATTGCGACATCGCCACCGTCAGAGGATCGAGGCGCTCATATTGGGCGTCTCCCCACACCCGCGCCGCTTCCATTTGCAGAAAGACCGCCTGGGTCGAGACCTTGATGGCCGGAACCACGATCTTTTCCGAGCCCTTGAAGTCGCGCACCGATTTCAACCCGGGATCGCGGCAATTCAAATATTCAGGCTGAGAGCTCGTCGCAACGACGCCCTTGACCTTTCCGTTGCTCTTCGCCCACAGGGTGATGAACGGCGTGATGCCTGAAAATGCAAACTGCAATTCGCCGGCGAGCATGGCGTCGGTTGCGGAATTTCCGCCGGCGAAGGTGTGCCAGGATACGGGAACATCTCCGAGACCCGCCTTCTTCACCTCCGCCTCAAGAAGCTTCTCGTGCTTCATCACCATTGTCGGCAAGAATGCCAGGCTTTGCTGATCGGCGAGAGCAATCTTGGAGACTTCAGCCTGGGCTGGAACGACCAGGCCAGAAACAAGAGAACCAATTACGAGTGACGCGATTTTTATCTTTGTCATTGTATCCTATCCTCCCTGCTTCACTTACGTGATTATGATTCAGTTCATAGAGTAGCCTCAGTTCCGAAAAGAGCAGTCACCTGACTCGACAATGTGCCGCCGTTGCCGTGGCACAATGCAATTTCCGCATCCTTGATTTGGCGGTCGCCGGCGGTGCCGCGCAGTTGTTCGGCGGCTTCGATCATCGTGAAGATGCCGTACATGCCGGGATGAACGCAGGACAGACCGCCGCCATTGGTATTGACCGGCAGCTTTCCGCCCGGCGCGATCGCGCCGTCCGCAACGAACCGCCCGCCCTCGCCCTTGGGACAAAACCCGAGATCCTCGAGGAACAGGAGCACGTTGATGGTGAACGCATCGTAGAGCTGAACGACATCCACGTCGGAGGGATTCAATCCCGCCATCGCGAATGCGCGCGTGCCGGACTCGGCCGCAGCCGTCACCGTCAAGTCAGGCATCGCAGAAATCTGCCGATGCCACTGAGCGGCCGCACCACCGAGAAAATAGACCGGCTTCTGCTTCAGATCGCGGGCACGCTCGGCAGACACCATGATGACGGCGCCCGCCCCATCCGTGACGAGACAGCAGTCCCGCACCGTGAGCGGATCGCACATCATGCGAGCGGACAGAACCTCCTCGACGCTCGTCGGCTGACGGCGATAGGCGAACGGCGTCAATTGCGCCCACTCGCGGGCAGCCACCGCGACGCGCGCGAGATCTTCGCGCGTCGTGCCATATTGGTGCATGTGACGCGCGGCGGCCAACGCATAAGCGGCGACGGGAAAGCGCGGCTTGTAGGCGCCTTCATGAATCGGCATTTCCGCGCTTGTCGTGTGCTTGCCCGCGCCCGTGCGGGAGTTGCTGCCGTAACAGATCAGCGCGGCGTCACACAGACCAGCGCGGATGGCCATCGCAGCCTTCAATGCGTAATCGATGAAGGACGCACCGCCTAGATTGGTGCTTTCCGCGATCTTCGGTTTCAGGCCGAGATATTCGCCGACGGTGAGCGTGGGAAAGAAGTTCACCAGGTTGGCCGTAAACAGGCCATCGACATCGGTCAGCTTCAGGCCCGCGTCGTCCAATGCTTTTGCCGTGGCTTCAGCCAGCAATTCCAGATGTGTCCGTCCCGGCGCTTCACCGATACCGGCCATTCCCGTGCCGACAATCGCGGCGCTACCTCGAAGGGGATGCTTTTGCATAATGACGCGACCTCACGCGGGTTCGAAGAAAACGGCGAACTGCTCGCCTGCCTTGCGAATGACACCGGCGACTTTCATGCCGATCTTGACCTCGCCGGGATCGATCCCGGTGACCTGCGTCATCAGCCGCGGCCCTTCCGCGAGCGTCACCATCGAAAGGTTGTAGTCGCCTCCCTTGTCCGGAGCCTGCCGAATGGTCGTCGTCGAGTAGACCTCTCCCTTTCCGCTTGCCTCGATGCATTTCAGATCGCTCGATCCACAAACGGGACACAGCGCGCGCGGATAAAAGATGTGAGACGAACACGAGGCGCAGCACTGGATCAGGATTTTTCCCGCCTCGAGTCCGGACCGGAAAACTTTTTCAGGTCCATCGCCTGAAAAATGTTTGACGTCATAAGTACTCATCGAAGCCGTTTCCTCTCGCTTCGCGGCTTAACGGGCCGCTTCTTTCATCATGTTCTTGGCGATAATGATCTGTTGAATCTGGCTCGTTCCCTCGTAGAGACGGAACAGCCGGACATCGCGATAGAACCGTTCGACCTTGAAGTCGGCGATGTAGCCCGACCCTCCATGGATCTGGACCGCCCGGTCCGCCACGCGGCCCAGCATTTCCGTCGAGAACAGTTTCGAGCATGAAGCCAGCGTCGTGACGTTTTCCCCGGCGTCACGGCGGCGCGCGGAATCGAGGACCATGCACCGCGCCGCGTAGGTTTCCATCCGGCTATCGGCCAGCATCGCCTGCACGAGCTGGAATTCGGCGATGGGCTTTCCGAACTGCTTGCGGTTCATGGCGTAGTTCAGGCTGTCCGCGATCAGCCGCTCGGCGGTGCCGACGCAGGCGGCCGCAATATGCAGCCGCCCGCGATCCAGCACCTTCATCGCGGTCTTGAAGCCCATGCCTTCCTGGCCTCCAAGCAATGCTTCCTTGGGCACGCGGCAGTCATCGAAAATCACGTCGCAGGTGTGGCTTCCCTTTTGCCCCATCTTCTTGTCGGTTTTTCCGAGACTCAAACCCGGCGTCGACGCATCGACAAGGAAAGCGGAGATGCCCGCCGCCCCTTCTCCGCCGGTTCTGGCGAACACGGTGAAAACGCCGGCCTCTGGCGCATTGGTGATGAAACGCTTGGTGCCGTTGATGACGTAGCTGTCGCCGTCGCGAACAGCCCGCGTGCGGACGGATGCGGAATCGGATCCGGCATTCGGCTCCGTCAGGCAGAACGAGCCGATGATCTCACCGCTGGCGAGGCGCGGAAGATAACGTTGACGCTGCTCTTCGGTCCCGTCCATGACGAGGCCTTGCGATCCTATCCCGATGGTGGTCGCGAACGCCGACCGGAATGCACAGGATGCTCTCCCCACCTCCATCAGAACGAGGGCCTCTTCCTCCATCCCGAGGCCGAGGCCGCCATATTCTTCAGGGATGGTGAGCGAAAACAGACCCACCTCTTTCATCTCGGCCAGTACGTCGGGCGGAACGCGGTCTTCCGCTTCCATGCGATCTTCGTTTGGAATGAGTCTCTCGGTCACAAACCGGCTGACAGTATCGAGGAGCTGCTGGAATGTTTCTTGATCGAGAGCCATGGCATTCCTTTCGGGATTCAGCGCCCTGCCACAAACGGGGCCGAACTGGAGTGAATGATCTGCATCCCCTCAGCGAGCTGCCTCAATCTTTCGCCAAGATCGGGAATCATGCCGGCTTGAATCCGGCTGGAAGGGCCGCCGCAGGTGAATGCGAGAACCTGGCCGTCAGGCAGACGCAGCGGCACCCCGACGGCGTTGATGTTCGGCTCCCAATCGCCAATCGTCGAGCAATAGCCGAACTTGCTGTATTCCTCGCAGGCCGCATCGATGCCGCGCTTGAGGCGTGGCCAGTTCTGCGGATACGCGGCCTTGATCTCCGCCAGCAATTGCGTCCGCTCGCCTTCCGAAATCGCCGCGATATAGGCGCGCCCCGAAGAGGTGGTCGCGATCGGAATACAGGAGCCGACGTCCAGTGGCAGCGTGACGACGGAGCGGTTTTTCACGCGCTCGACAAAAATGATGTGCAGCGTGTCGCGCGCGCCGAGCGACACGGTGCCGCCGCTGTAATCCGCAAGCTCCTGCATCGCAGGTCTCGCCATCTGCCGGATGCCGAGATTGGCCAGAACGGGATAGCCGAGACTCAGCACGTGCGGATGCAGCCTGAACCGCCCGGTTTCGCTGCAGCTGCTTAAGTAACCGAGATAACGCAGCGTGTGCGTCAGCCGTGTCACCGTGGCTTTCGCCAATCCGGTACGCCGCGCCAACTCCAGATTTGTAAGAGTCTCGTCGCCGGGCTTGAAAGCACTCAGCACACTGAGTCCCCTCGCGAGCGCCGTAATCAGATAGCGATCTTCGCCAGTGGACTTTTTCGTCTTCGCTTTCTGAGGGACGCCCGCCTCTTTGCCACGCGCATTTGCTTTGCGAGATGCGGCCGACGCGCGGCTTTTCACCTCGACCGATGCACGCTGCAAATCTTGACGCTGTTTCCTCACCCCAGACCACGCACGTCAGTTTTTCTTGCCACGAACTATGACAGCCCCTAGATTTGAGTCAAGAATTATAAAACTACGTTTCATCTGATGAAACTCAAGGGAGAAAGTGCCGATCATGCAGCCTGTTTTGATCGAAAAACCCGCGCCGGGAGTGACGCTTCTGCGCATCAACCGCCCGCAAGCCCGCAACGCACTGAACCTTGAAGTGCGGCGTCTGATCGCTTCACAGATCGCGGCATTCAATACTGATCCCGATATGCGCTGCCTAATCATCACGGGCAGCGATCAGGTTTTTGCCGCGGGCGCCGACATCGCCGAAATGGCCGACGCCGGACCGATCGACATGATGGAGCGGGCGCCCCATCAGCTCTGGCAAGCGCTCACCTCCTGTCCGAAGCCGATCATTGCCGCCGTCAACGGATTCGCGCTCGGCGGCGGATGCGAGCTTGCGATGCACGCCGACATCATCGTCGCTGGCGAAAGCGCGCGCTTCGGGCAACCTGAAGTCAAGATCGGCATCATTCCCGGCGGCGGCGGAACGCAACGCCTGATCCGGGCCATCGGCAAATACAAAGCCATGCGCCTGATGCTGACGGGCGAATTCATCAGCGCGAGCGAAGCTGATGCCATGGGCATGGTGAGTCTCGTCGTGCCCGACAAGGAAACGGAATCGCGCGCGATCGAAATGGCGACCCGTATCGCATCGATGCCGCAACTGGCTGTTCGGATGATCAAGGAAGTCACGCTGGCGGGCGCCGACATCGCGCTCGAAGCCGGGCTGCAGCTTGAACGCCGGGCCCTGCATGTTCTCTTCGCGTCAAAGGACAAGAACGAAGGCATGCGCGCTTTCCTCGAAAAACGCTCCCCCAACTTCTCAGGCAGGTAATCGACCATGACAGCGATCGTTGAAAAACCGGACCTTATCGTCGGCGTCGTCGGCACCGGCACCATGGGACGCGGCATCATTCAGGTGACGGCCGCCGGCGGCATGCGCGTGGTTATCCACGATTCCAAGGCTGGCGCCGCGGACGATGCGAAAAAATTCGTCTCGTCGATGCTGCAACGCCTCGCCGAAAAGCAGAAGATGACGGCGGATGAGGCAACCGCCGCGATCGAGCGCATATCCATTGCGAAGGACCTGAAGGACCTTGCTCCATGCGATGTCGTGATCGAGGTCATCGTCGAGAAACTCGACCCCAAGCAGGCCCTCTTCGCCGAACTGGAAAAAGTCGTCCGGCCGGACGCCATCCTGGCCAGCAACACCTCCTCGCTTTCGATCACATCCATCGCCTCGCGATGCCAGCATCCGGAACGGGTCGGCGGGCTTCACTTCTTCAATCCCGTGCCGCTGATGAAGCTGGTCGAAGTGATCGGCGGCGCCCGGACTGCGCCATGGGTCATCGAGAATCTGACGGCTCTCGGAAAGCGGATGACGCGGCAGCCCGTCGTCGTCGCGGACAGTCCCGGTTTCCTCGTCAATCACATCGGCCGGGCCTTCGTTCCGGAGTCGTTGCGCATCGTTGACGAAGGCATCGCCTCCCCTTCGCAGATCGACGGCATCATGAGAGACGCTGCGGGATTCCGCATGGGGCCGTTCCAGTTGTTCGACATGGTCGGCGCGGACGTCGCGCATCCGGTGATGGAATCACTTTACGATCAATTTTATCAGGAGCCGATGTATCGCCCCTCGCCGACCGCGCGGCGGCTCGTCGAGGCCGGAATGTTGGGTCGAAAGACCGGCGCCGGTTTCTACCGCTATCAGGATGGGAATGCGGACGTTCCTGCCGAGCCCGCAAGACCATCGCTCAGCGAGAAGGTCGCCGTCTGGCTCGGAGACATGGATGAGGATTCGGCTTCCGCGTTGCGGAAGCTCATGACCAACGCAACGATCGAGAGCGGCAAAAAGCCAAGCGATAAGGCGCTGTGCGTGATCGCGCCGATCGGCCTGGACATGGCGAGCGCCATCAAATCGGCGCAGATCGATCCGTCCCGCACCGTGGCGGTCGACACGCTGTTCGGTCTCGACAAGCGATGCACGATCATGACGAGCCCAGCCACCGCGCCCCGCTATCGCGACGCGGCGGCGGCGATATTCGATGCCGCGCATCCCGTGACCGTAATCAACGACAGCCCCGGCTTTGTCGCACAGCGCGTCGCGGCGATGATCGTCAATGTCGGCTGCACGATCGCCCAGCTTGGCATCTCGCCGCCCGCTGACATCGATCTCGGGGCAAGGCTTGGCCTCGGTTACGCGCTGGGACCGCTGGAATTGGGCGACAAGCTCGGCGCGGCCCGCGTGCTCGGAATCCTCGACGCTCTCTATGCATTTTATCACGAGCCCCGCTACCGGGCGAGCCCATGGCTTCGCCGCCGGGCAAATCTCGGCCTCTCGCTGCGCGCGCCGGAGCAAATGGCATGACGGAAGAAGCCATCGTCGTCACGGGGGCGAGCCGCGGGATCGGCCGCGCTCTCGTCGAGCATCTTGCCGGGCAACACAAGATCATTGCCGTCTCGAGAACCGCGCCGGAGCAGCCGTTACCGGCCGAATTCGTCTCGATCGATCTGGCCGACGCGGCAGCCGCGCGCGACGGACTGAAAGACATCGCCTCCCGTTATACGGTCACGCGTCTCATCAACAATGCCGGCGCACCGTATCCGGAATCTTTGGACGGCGTCACGCTCGAGAATTATCAGGCAGCGATGGACATCAATCTGCGCGCCGCGTTGTTGTGCACACAGGCGTTTCTTCCCGCGATGCGCAGATCCCAATTCGGACGCATCGTCAACATCTCGAGCCGCGCCGCGCTGGGAAAGGAAATGCGCACCTCCTACAGCGCGGCGAAAGCCGGCCTGATCGGCTTCACGCGCACATGCGCGCTCGAACTGGCGTCCGCGGGCATCACGGTGAACGTCGTAGCGCCCGGCCCCATCGCGACCGAGCTTTATCTTCGCAACAATCCGAGCGACGAGGAATCCCTGAAAGCTGTTTCGTCGCGCATACCGATGCGACGGCTCGGCCGCCCGGATGAAGTGGCCGCCGCGATCTCGTTTTTCCTGAGCGATGCGGCGTCCTACGTCACCGGTCAGGTTCTGTACGTCTGCGGCGGCACGAGCGTCGGAAGTTCATCTTTATGAGCGAGCATCCCACAAGATTCGACGCCCTCTTCCAGCCGCGGGGCATCGCCGTGATCGGGGCATCAGCCGACCTGACCCGCATCGGAGGCCAGCCGATCAAGGCCCTGCAGGCTGCCGGTTATGCGGGGCGGATTTATCCGGTCAATCCAAAATACGATGCCATCGCCGGCATCCCTTGCGTGGCCGACATCGCCAACATCGACGGCCCGTGCGATGTCGCCATTATCGCCGTGCGCGCCGATATGGCGGCAGACGCCATCATGAAGTGCGGAGCCAAGGGCATCCGGTTCGCCATCGTCCTCAGCGGCGGCTTCAGGGAAATCGGCGACAACGGCAAGGCGATGGAAGACGCGCTCATAGGCGCAGGCCGCAAGGCCGGCGTCCGGATCATCGGCCCGAACTGTCAGGGGATGCTGGCCGTCCATGACAGGGTCTTTGCCGTATTCGGCTCCATCGCGGGCGAGATCGGTCTACGAGCCGGAAACGTATCGCTGTGTTTTCAAAGCGGCGGCGTCGGATTTGCCATCGCGACGCTGTGCGACTCGCTCGGCATCGGCATCCGGCATTGCGTATCGACCGGCAACGAGGCCGACGTCAAAGCTCCTGAATTGATCGAAGCCCTCCTCGACGATCCGAAGACGGCGATGGTCGGGACCTATATCGAAGGCGTTGCGGATGGCCGCGCGTTGATGGCCGCCGGCGAGAAGGCCATTCGACTCGGCAAACCTCTTTTGCTGTGGAAGGGCGGCAAAAGCGAAACCGGTGCAAGAGCCGCCGCCTCTCACACGGCGCAACTGACCGGAAGCTACGACATCTTCCGCGCCGCCTGCAGGCAGGCAGGCATCATCGAGGTCGAGGATTCCGAGGAGATGGCCGACCTCATGCGCGCCTTCTCTCCGGGCCGACTGCCGGAGGGCCAGGCCGTAGGCGTGATCGGCATATCGGGCGGCATGGGAATCGTGTTCGCCGACGCAGCCATCGCACATGGGCTCGAGCTTCCCGCCTTCAGCGACACAACCGTCGAAACGCTGACGCGCATCATCCCGAGCTTCGGCTCATCGGCGAACCCGGCGGACGTCACGGCATCCGTCTTTAACGACACCGCCGTTCTGACGGAAGCCATCCAGGCCATTCTGGACGATCCCTGCATTCACCAGCTTTGCCTGCTGCTGGCCTCCGTGCCCGACCCTATCGCCACCCAGATCGCCGAAGTCGTGATCGCGGCGGCGGCCCGCAGCACCAAACCGATCCTGATCGGCTGGTCGCTCAAACGGCAGCGCGCGGAAAACGCCTATGCGCTGTTCGAAACGGCGGGCATCCCGATATTCCAGACTCCCGGCCGCACGGCGCGCGCTGCCGCGGGCCTTGCCCGATATGCGGGCATGAAGGCATCGTATCGGCCAACACCGGCAGCAACTCAAAACCCGGCCGCCGATCAACGGTTAAAGCCGGGAACGGCCCTCGATGAGAGCGCCAGCAAAAGCCTGCTCGCCGCGTATGGCCTGCGCGCGCCGCGCGAAGTCCTGGTGCAGCCCGGCAAGAAGTTGGCAGACCGTATCGCCGGTCTCAGTTATCCGATGGTGGTGAAAATCGTCTCGGAAGACATCGCGCACAAAACCGAAGCGGGAGGCGTCGTTCTCAACCTGCCGGATCTACAGGCGGTCGAACTCGCGGCTAATCGCGTCGTGGAGAACGCCAAGAATTACAAGCCGCAGGCAAAAATCGGCGGCGTCCTCGTTTCCGAGATGATCACCGACGCCACCGAGATGATCGTCGGAGCCGTCAACGACGAAGCCTTCGGACCGGTGATCGTCGTCGGGTTCGGCGGAATCTTCGCGGAGGTTCTCAAGGACGTCACATACAGGGTTGCACCATGCGATGCGGCGACCGCGCGGCAAATGCTCGAGGAATTGCAGGGCTACGCGGTCCTTAACGGCGCGCGCGGAAAACCGATGGCCGATATTGACGCGCTGGTGTCGGCCATCGTGGCGGCTTCAAATCTCGTCTGGGATTTGCGGGATCAGATCAAGGAGATGGACATCAATCCCCTGCTCGTGCGTCCGAAGGGCAAGGGCGTGCTGGCCGCCGATGCGCTTATCGTGCCTTCCTGATCATCCGGAATGATCTGCGACCCATTCGTGGTTTCACATGCACCGGTCCAGGGACGCGTGGTTCTTATCGGAGATGCCGCGCATTGCGCGTCCCCCGGCGCAACTTAGAAATGCGGGTCCGGTTGCTTCTTCACTCATACCCGACATCGAAGGCGACGGTCATTTCGCGTGGCGGAGGCTCGAAGGGGGCGCAGGCGCGGACGGTGGCGAGCGCGCTAGCATCGAGTTTTGGTTTTCCACTACTCTTCAGGATGGTGAGAGTGCCGGGACGGATTTTTCCATCGGCAGTCAAGGCGAAGGAGACGGTGGCGTTTCCTCTCAGCTTTATCATGCCGTCGGGATAGACCAGATTCGCTTTGGCCTTCTTGGCAAGCTGCTTGACATAGTCGCGTATCCGCTCGGCCTCGAGATCGCGCTCCACTTTCAGCGTCTGCGCATCCTCCTGCTCGATGGGTGTTGGCGTTTTCTGCGGCTGGGTAGGTGTCGGCTCCTGCTGCGGCTGCACCTCCGGCGGTGGCAGCTCGGCTGCCGCTTCCTCCATCGGTTCGGGTGGCGGCGCTTCCTGCGGCGGCGTGGGCGCGGCCTGCGGTTGCTGCGGCAGCGGCTCGGGCATCTGCCGGGCAATCGCCTCCTCGGTCTGCCGGTCGGCCTCCATGCCCTGCAATTCGATCACCAGCGGCACGTCGTCCGGCGGCGGCACCAGCGTGTGCATCACGAACGGCACCGCCAGCGCCGAGTGCAACGCCACCGAGGCGATCAGCCCATGCCAGATCGTGAAGGTCAGCGTGCGGTTCATGGCGTCTCCCGCCATGCGCGATCGTCATCGATCCCGCAACGGTTCGCGGTCATTTCGCGGTGTTCTGGGTCTGCACCGCGACCTTGGTGAACTTGAGTTGCTTGAGCACGTCGGTGACATCGACGAACTGCTGAAACTGGATGGCGCGGTCGGCGCGGATCAGGAACGAGGTCTCCGGCGGAAGACCTCTCGCCCGCTCGGTCAGCGTATCCTTCGTCACCTGCTCGCCGTCAAAATAGATCGCGCCGCCGACGGCGAGTTCGATGGTCTTGTCCTGCTGCTTGCCGGCCTGCGCATGCGCGGTCTGTGGCAACGCAACCGGGATACGTCCCGTGGCGATAAAGCTCGCCGTGGTCAGCACGATCGTGAGCAAAACCAGCATGATGTCGACGAACGGGATGACGTTGAGAGTGTCGATCGGCTCATCGTTCATGAGCGATCTCCCATTCCAGCATCAGCACCCGCGCCTTGCGCAACAGCGCATTGTAGATCACCACCGACACCAGTGCGACAATCAGGCCGGCGGCTGTCGCCTTCAGCGCCAGCGCCAGACCGATCATGATCTTGCCGGTGTCGATCGAAGTGTCGAGGCCGAGATTGTAGAAGGTCAGCATGATGCCGAGCACGGTGCCGAGCAGGCCGATATAAGGCGCGTTGGAGGCGACCGAGGCGACCACGAACAGCCGCCGCGTCAGCTGCAATTCCAGCGCCTTGATGCTGGTGAACTTCGCCGTATCGACGCTGCGATAGAAGAAGACGCGCTCGAAAGCGATGGCGACGACGATGACGCTGAGCAGCAGCAGCAACCCGATGATGCCATAGTCGATCGCCGCCGACAGCCAGTCCATTTCCATCGATTAAATCTCCAATCAAAAATACACGCTTCCGCTCCCTGCATACCCCGGAAGGATGCGAGGAACGGAAGCGGCAATTCGGAGCTCAGAAGGTGAAGCCTGCTTGCAGGAGTCCCTTGGTTCCCTTGTTGTAGCTAAGCGCGCCGTCGGCGTGGCCATAGGTCCATGCTACCTGCGCCTTGAGTAAAAACTGCCGCCCTGGCGAGTATTCGTAGGAGGCGTAATAGCCGAGGCCGACATCCTGGATTTGAGTGTGGGATTGCAACGTGGTTGTCCAGGACGTATCTGCGAGCCAGACCGCGCCGACATCGGTGAACACGCCAACCGAGTGGCTGTAGTTGGCAAAGCCGGGCAAGGCGTACTTCAGCTCGGGCGTGAACAGGTAACCGCTGTCACCGGCCAGCCCCTCATCGAAGGAGCGCACGCCCCAGAACCCGGTGAGGCCGAACTGCTCGCTGGAGTCGAGATTGCCCGTCAACGTCTTCTGCGCCCTGACCGTGCTGGTGAGCGAGACTCGCTCGGACAGCCCCAGCGTCGAGGCGAACTGGAAGTTGAGCTTGGCGAAGTCGCCTACGGTGTTGACGCCGATCTGGTTGGCCGCACGCTGCGCCGGATTGGGAAACTCGACCCGTCCTGCCGTGATCGACAGCGTCGCGCTGGTCATCCAGGGCATGCCGACGAAGCTGCTCATGCTCTCTCGGGTGATTCCGAACGTGCCCTCATCGATCACGCGATGCGCGAGCGAGACGCCGAGGATGTTATCGTTGAGTGATTTGTGCGTGTAATTGCCCGACAGATAGATGCTTTCGTCGCGCTGGCGCTTGAGCGCATAGGTCAGCGTTCCGGAAATGCCATCGGCAGTGCCGGTGGCGTCGAGGCTCTCGTAAACTCCGCCGAGCACGTAAGTGGTGCGGAAGGCGCTGACCTCGCCACGCAGGCCGTCATACCCGATCGGTGCCGAGTAGGCGATGCGGCCGTTCTTGAGCTTGGCGTCTTCCGAGACGATGCCGTAAGCCGAGAGCTTGTCGCCAAAACCGAGCGGCGAGTTGAGATTGATGCCGCCGCTGAGGCGATTGCGTCCGGTATAGGGCGAGCCGTAATTGTCGCCGAGCAGATAGCCGTCGAACCGGCGGCCTTCCGGCACGTTGAAGGCGAAGTCGGAGGTCTCCGGCACCCGGCCGGGACCGATCGCGATCCGCGGCGTGCCGGCGCCGGCGAGATCCGACATCAGCAGCATGGCGCGCTCGAGCCGGTCCTTGTGGATATACGTCTCGCCCGCAAGCGCATGATCGAGCACGCCTTGCATGTGCCGGTCGCGCACCAGCGACTCGTTCTTCAGCGTTACCGCACCGTATTTGCCGGGCACGATCTTGATCCGCAGCGTGCCGTTTTTGGCGTTCTGTGCCGGCACATAGGCCTTGGCGACAAGGTAGCCCGCGCTGCGATAGAGATTGGTGATGTGGTCGGCCGCCTCGTAGATCTCGGTGATGCTGAGGCTGCGGCCCTCGTATGGCACGAGCAGCGCGCGCACCTGCGCCTCGTCGATCGGTTGCGGGCCTTCCAGCTTGAAGCGGCGAACCCGCAGCTTCTCCTTGTCGTTCATCACGAAGGGCGGCTCGACCAGCGTCGGTAACACCGGCGCTCCCACGCGCGGCTGCGGCGCCGCGCGGCGCGTTTCCTCGGACTGACGCACCGCATCGCCGATGTTATACGGCAGCACCTGCGCGAACCCGGATGATGCACCCAGCAATGCCATCGTCGCCGTCAGCGCCGAGCCACTCAACCAGATGCGCAGTGATTTCAGACGCTGCTGCCTCTCCCCTGCCATCCCCTGCCCGGCAGACTGTCCACCGTACTCAAACGCTCGCATTCCCAGCCCCTTTACTCAACCGCCCCTCAGCCAGCCCCCGGCCGGGTACATTGATTGTGTTCGCTACGCAGACTTCAGCGGCCACGCCACATGGCCAACCGCGATCCGCGTTCCCTTATTGCGCGCCGCCGCTTGAAGCCGGCGTATCGTTGGTATTGCCGCTGCGCGGCGTGCCGTCGCGCTCCAGCTCGAAGCGCTGGCCGTCGACTTCGATCGAGCGGATCGTTCCGCGATAGAATGGCGCGCGCGGTGCATTTGCCGCCCGGGTGGCGGCCGCGATCGCGGCCTTGCGGCGCTTGGCACGACGCTCGTCGTCGTCCTTCACCTTCTGCTCGGTCTGCTTGAGGTCGTCATCGACTTCGTCCAGCGTCGCGGACTTCTGCATCGCCCGGATCGAGGATGCCGTCGCGGGCGCCGACGACGACGACGCAACATCCGCGCCCGTCGCAACCGTGCTGCCGGTCCTCACCGCGTCGGCGCGGAAAGCCGCCTCCGCCCGCGCAGCCAGCACCTGGTTGATCGTGCCGTTGGCGTAGTACTGTGCGTCGGCGATTTGGTCGTCGGCCAGAGCGCCGCCGCCATTCACTGTCGGATTGTTATTAGGCCCTTGAACACTATTGCCGACCGAATCAAGACCTGGATTTGCGCCCGCATTGTAATAACTGTTGTTCACCTGGCCATTCAGCATCTGGCCTACAATGCCGCCCACGCCGATCGTTCCGGGAGGAGCCGTCACCTGACCGCTCGCCCATGAATTCTCGATAATTGCGGCGTCGCTGCCCGCGACTCCGTTATTGCCGACAAGGCCTCCGACATTGGTGCTGCCGTTGACAGCGCCGCTGGCGTGCGATCCGCTGATCAGGCCATCGTTGTTGCCGACAAGACCACCGACATTCTCGCCACCATTGACAGCGCCCGATGCCCAGGAATCGATGATCTTCCCTTGGCTATATCCAACCAGACCACCAACCGTGGTCTGACCGGTCACATTGCCGGTGGAATAGGAATTGCGGACTTCCGACGTCCTGCTGCTGAGAGAACCGATCAACCCTCCCATTCCGGTGTTGTTGGCAGGATTTGTCGTGGTCGCTATGACGTCCCCGGTTGCATAGACCGTATCGATCAGAGTCGTCCCCGCGCCAGCGACGCTGCCGATCAAGCCTCCGGCATAGGTGCCATAAGCGCCGGCGAAAAGAACATCGCCCGTGGCATAAGCGTGCTTGAGGATAAAGGTCGCACGGTTCTCCACATTCACCTTCCCGATCAAACCACCAATTCCAGGATCCGTGCTGACGTTCAACGGCATAGTGCTCGTCACGTCGCCGGTGGCATAACTGTTCGAGATATCAAAGGTGCTGTTGGCAACGCCGAACCTGCGGACATTCAGATAGCCGACCAGCCCACCCAACCGGGTCGCGCCGTAAACATCACCCGTAGCAAACGAGTTCCGAATCTCGTGCGGGGGGTCGAAAATGACCAGGCCGCCGACCAGCCCACCCCTGTTGACTTGCGATGTGCCGGGAGTTTCAGAAGCATTGCCGATCATGCTTGTGGCATAGGAATCCACGATGCTGACCGACGTCGCATTTCCGACTAACCCACCCAAATTGCCCCCACCATTCATGGTGCCGGTTGAGTGAGAGTTGGAAATGTAAAGACCGCCGTAACTCGCATCAGCACCGGCCTGACCGACGAGCCCTCCCGCAGATGAGCTGCCGAGAATCTCTGCATCCGAAAATGAGTTCGTGATTTTAAAGCCGGCTGCAATATTCGGATAGGTATTGATCCCGCCTACCAGGCCTCCAGCGTTGCCACCTTCTACAGTTCCCGTGCTGTAGACTTGATGCAGATTTGCCAAATTCTTGCCGACGATTGCTCCAACATAGTTGGATGTCGTGGAAATAATACTAGCGTTCACCAATCCAAAATCACGAATTTGGCTGCCCACAAGGGTTTTCCCGAATAGGCCAATTCGATCAGCATAAGATGGTTTGTTGATGGACAAGTTACTGATTTCATGCCCTAAGCCAGAAAACGTTCCGTCCAGAACATCCACGACGGCCTCAGAATAGACGACACCAGAAGCATCGAGATTTCTTGCCAGAGCAAAATTGCCGGCAGCCGTGCTTTCGACCTCACTCCAATCCGGATTGTAAACTGGATTACCATCCGAATCGCGAACAGGCGGAGCTATTGCAGCTAACTGATCCATGCTGCCGATCAGCGTGTAATCGACATTGTTGATTTTCAGACGAGTGCCGCAAGAGGCAGTATCGACACAGGACGAAAACGTAATGCTGCCGTAGACGCCGCCGCTGGTGTCTTGTTGCGCGATCGGCTTGCCGTCGGCATCGAGCACAGCGCCGGCATAGCTCGCCTTTGTGCGGATGTTGTAGTCGCCGCCATAGGTCATCGCCAGCGTGGTGCTGGCGCCCTCCAGCGTCACAGCGTTGTTGATGTTGATGTCGTTACCGGCATTGAACACCAGTCCGGCGCTGGCGCCTTTCGCCGTGATCGCCTGATTGATGTTGACGTTGCGCTCCGCCGTCAGCGTCAGGGTGTTGTCGCTCGACCAGGTGATGGCGTCGTTGACATTAATATCGCCGTTGACACCAGTACTTCCCTGCGAGGACAGGATGGTCGAACTGCCCTGGGTGTTCAGATAATTACTCAGAAAAGCGCCGGTCATGTCACCGCCGCTGGCCGCGATGGTGAAATCGACAGGATCGATCAGCCAGGCGCCATTGGTGCCGGAAGCCGATTTGGTCAGAATCTGGGCGCTGTCGGCGATGGTCACCTTGTCGCCGCTGGTTTCGATGAAACCGCCGTCGCCACCTTTGGGCGCTGAGGCATCGAGCGTGCCCGCGATGTTGGCGGTGCCGCCATAGGCAAAGATCTTGATGTTGCCCTTGATGTTTTCCTGCGCCATCGGCGCGCCGGCCGGATCGGCTTCAGGTGCCGGGTTCGCCTTCGGATGCGCCTTGCGGCCCTTGCGTCCGGTTGCGCTCGATCCGCCCTTCAGCGCCGCGATGGTGCGCGCCTGCACGATGCCGGTGTTGTTGACCTGTGCGGAGAGCACCTGATCCGCCGCTTTCGCGGTGAGGATGACGCGACCGCCGTCGGCGATGATGGCCCGCTTGTTCTCGACCAGCGCGTTCAGCGCGCCCTTGTCGATGGTGACGTCCAAGAGCGAGTTGCCCTCGAAGTTCAGCGTCAGCTTCTCGCCTGCCGACATCGCCACCGTGCCGAGCCGCGCCGCGATCACGCCCTCGTTCGACACCGTCTTGCCGAGCAGCGCGACATAGCCGCCGCCATGGGTGCGGATGCGGCCCTGGTTGATGACGGACGCATTGGACGTGCCGGAGAAGGTGTAGTTCCCGGCCATGAAGTCGCTGTTGGAGATGTCGTGCGTCGAGGCGACGAGGCCGCCGACGTTGACCTGCGAACCCTTGCCGAACAGAACCCCGGCCGAATTGACGATGAACACCTGACCGTTGGCGTTGATCGCGCCATTGATGACGCTGGCTTCATTGCCAATCACGCGATTGAGCGTCACCGACGACGCGCCGGGCTGATAGAAATTCACGCTCTCGTTGGCACCGACGGAGAATCCCTGCCAGTTGATGATGGCCTTGTTGGTCGACTGATGGATGTTCGTCGTCGCGCCCGCCTGCGAAATCGCTGCTGCACCATCAACGACCGTCCCACCCACCGGCCCTGCTAGCGCCGGGCCCGCCAGGCACAACAGCGCCGCGACGGCGGTCATCGTGACGAAGGGGCCGGTATGGCGCGTGCGATACAGACCCAAGACGGTATCGCGAGCAAGCAACTCAGAACGAACGCAACAAGAATGAACCCTCACGCCAAGCCCCCAGCCTTTGATGCTGCCTCATAATTGCAGCGTTATATTTTTATAAATATTCCGTTAAGGGGCGCCTTGTCATGAGTCAATTGTCGTGCGCATTTTTCACGGAAGGCCCGATCGCTTTCTTGCGACCGACATGCTGCATGCGACAAAACGCGCAGAGAATGGCTCGATCCGCGATACGATAGATGACTGCCGGGCTGGCTGGTCCGGTCGCCACATCACGATCTCGACCGCGGCGTAACGTGGCGTTCGCATTTTTCACGCCGTCTCGGCTCCGCATTCCGGCTGTCGCTGCGAACCGCCGCTCGAAGCCGCCCACCACCCCATCGAATTCCCTACCCCCACCACCTTATGGCGCGTTCACTCGCCTTCTGATTGTGCTAGGATGGGACCAAGACGCCTGCCATTCATGCGGCCAGACAAAATGCCCAAGCCTCGCAAACCCTTTCCTTCCATGGTCATTCGCATTGATCTCGGCCCGGATCATTGGATCGGTCACGGCAAGATCGAATTGCTTGAGGCTGTCGACGTTCATGGCTCTATCACTGCCGCGGGACGCGCCATTAACATGTCCTACAAACGGGCCTGGGACCTCATCGAGGAAACAAATGGGATCTTCGGCCGCGACGTCGTCGAACGACAGGTTGGCGGTAACGGCGGCGGCAGCACCGCCCTTACCGATTTCGGCCGCGAACTGATCGCGCGCTATCACCGCATCGAGCGGGCCGCCGCCAAGGCCGCACGCGACGACCTCGCGGCATTACAATCGAACACGGCCCGGCGAAAGCAAACGTCGTAGCAGCAATTCTCTTCAAGCGTCATTCGTGTCATTGGGGACACCGCGACGCTCGAACATGTATGGCTGGGAAAAGCATCACCGCGTCGGGGAGGCGCAGTTTGGTGAATAGATGGCACGCCAGCCTCCGTGGGCGACGATGCGCGACGACCTGAAAGCCGCGCTCGAAAAGATGATCTTCTCGTACAAGCCGGATCACGGCATCGAGGGCAAACTGCACGAGGACACCGCTGACGGCGTCCTGAAAGATCCGGAGAAGATCGACGGTGAAGACAAGGACGGCGCAAATCTGGTCTGTCGCAAGGCGATCGAAAGCCTGAACGAGAACGAGATCGACTGCATCCGTGATCGCAGATTGCGCGCCGTCGTATACTCTAAACTGTGCCGCCACTTGGCCTAGCGGCCATGGCAACACTGCCCTACCCCACCTTGCATTTCCGCCGCCGCTTGTGCGGAGATGTATTCGTAGAATATTCCGTTAAGTCCTGCGTTGCAGACAAATCAATTATCCAGAGAAAAATTCTATTTAGACGCTGAGTTGCATCAAACCGTGTCGCTGCATCTACGTCGTTCGACAGAGCAAGGCAGCATCGCGGTTAGGATGCGGAATGAGAGGAGGAATATTGACACCGGGATGAAGTGCCTTCTGTTGCTCGCGCTGATCAAGTTGCGAAATCTCGGCAAGAATCGAAAGTGCAACGTCGCTCGCGCTTTTTCCTCCGGCATAAAGGCCAGCTGGCCCGTGAATGCGCCTAAGTTGCATCTCATCGATTCCGAGCTGACTCAATTGCACCAAACGCTGTCGATGCGTTGCGCGGCTGCCCAAGGCACCAATATAAAAAGCTTCCGTCTTAAGTATCTCCGGTAGAAAACTAAGCTCCCAATTGTGATCGTGGAACATGGACACGAACGCCGTTCGTGTATCGGCCCGGAGAGGAGGAATCACGGTCGGGCTGATGACACCAGTGACCTCTACATCATGCGATTCCGCAGCTTGCAGGGTCGGTTTATCAGGTGAATAGAGTTGAACACCAAAACCGCTCACGCGCGCCAGACGGGCGAGTTGCACGGCGGAGGGTCCGAACCCGGCGATCAGCAATCGCCGGCGCGGCAGATAGCAGCATCGCTCAAAATCATCATGATTAGCATCGTTGTGAGATACTGCGATCGTTATCGAGGCTGGCTGACGGTTGCGCAACAACGCGTCGATATTCGAAAGTTCGGCTAATCGCCGGTCGACCTCAAACACGAGTTCAATGGCGCTTCCACAAGGCAACTGAATATCGAGATATTTCGAACCGCGTCCATAGCGCACTGTCCGATTTTTACCTTCTCTAATGGCTTCGATCGCTTCAGCGACAACGGCTCTCTCGATACACCCCCCAGAAAGATAGCCAACCCACTTCCCGGTTTCCGACACCACCATCTGCGCACCTAACGGCCGCGGTGACGATCCCTCGATCCTGGTGAGGGTGACGATCGCAATCCGTGTGCCTGCACGCAGCAGCTCAATAGCGAAGTCGAGAACATAATCTTCGAAGACTTCCCAACTGCCATCGTGATTCTTCATAGCGCTTTATCCACACCGCTTCACGTGTCGCTGGATATATCGTTTCGATCTTCGCCCCGATCCCAGCGACCGCGCCCATCGCCAGTGCTGGAAATTCCGAGGCCGGATCGGCCAGTCCTATGCTGCCGCCGAGCATCCTTTTGTTGCGGATCGCCGGATGCGCGACGTAAGGCGTGGCGTCGTGAAACAGCGGCGCATGTTGCGCGAGCAGCGGATCGGCCGCCTTCAAGAGCATGTCTCCCGATGCCCGATCCATATTTGTGACCATTTGGTCTTAAATTTAGACCACGTCTCAATTTGCCCGTCAACAAGAAATGACCATTTTGTCACAAAGCCGCATTGCGGTAAGACGAAACACACCCTGACAGAATCGTGCGAGACACTGGAATTGACCAAGAAGCCTGCCAAATCGGTCGTGAAACCGCGCCGACGCAACATGCGCGCGCCGGATCGAGAGCGCTTCATCGTTGACGAAGCGATTCGCTTTTTTGCCGAGCAGGGATTCGGCGGCCAGACCCGCGAGCTCGCCAAACGCATGGGCATCACTCACTCGGCGATCTATCGGTATTTTCCCAGCAAGGAAGCGCTGATCGAACGCGTCTATGAAGAAGTCTTCCTCAGTCGCTGGTCGCCGTCGTGGAGCGACCTGATCCGCGACCGCAGCCTGTCGTTCGAGACCCGGCTCAGCCGGTTCTATCTCGAATACGTGGAGCGCGTGTTCGAATACAACTGGGTGCGCATCTTCGTGTTTTCGGGGATGAAGTCGTTCAACATCACCGGACGCTATCTCGACATTGTCCGGAAGGACATCATCGAGCCGGCCTGCAACGAATTGCGTCACGATCTCGGCCTGCCATCCAGCGAAAGCGTACCGCTGTCCGAGCGCGAAACGGAGATGTTCTGGGGCTTGCACGGGCGCGTCTTCTATACCGCGATCCGACGCTACGTCTACGCGACGCCGACCCCCGACCAACTCGATGACATCGTCCGCGATGCCATCACCGCTTTCCTCTATGGATCGCGCTCGTTAATATACGATATTGTCGGCCGCCAGCCCGGCGAGACAGGTTAGCATTCAGATCAACGACCTGATCGAGACTGATCTCGCAGCACCTTCATGAGCTTAAAGCGATCGCCTGTGCGGATGATCGACCACCCCGCTTCGAAATTCGCAAGTACCAGAACTTAGTGCCGGCAAACACCCTCCTGACGCGTGAGGCGAAGCAACGCATTGATCTTAATTCACTCCTCAGAGCCCTGTAGCGTGCGGGCAAATCCGGAAAAAAACTGATCCGCCAATTTTTTTGCGGTCCCATTGATCAGACGCTGTCCGAGCTGCGCCAGCTTTCCGCCGATTTGCGATTCGACGTCATAACTAAGCAAAGTGCCGCCGTCCTTGTCGATTAAGCGAACCGTCGCGGCTCCTTTAGCGAAGCCGGCAATACCGCCATCTCCATCTCCCGAAATTTTATAGCTGTTTGGCGGGTCAAACTCGCTGAGCGTGACTCTGCCCTTGAAGCGGGCTGATACCGGCCCGACTTTGATCTTGGCGACAGCTCGAAAGCCATTGTCTTCCGTGCGCTCCAGCTCTTCGCAACCAGGAATGCAGGACTTGAGTACTTCGGGATCGTTGAGCTTTTTCCACACGATCTCGCGTGGCGCAGCGAGCTGAATTTGGTCGCTCATCGTCATAGCCATGGCCGAAACTCCTGTATCTTCAGCTGAGACGGCCTTAATCAGACCGCGCAATACCGATCCTGGATGGCTTTATCCGCTAGCAGCGCCGCCGAACTGCTTTCGTACACCACCTCGCCCTGATCGATGATGACAGCGCGGTCGGCGAGACGCAGCGCCCATTCCACATTCTGCTCGACCAGCAACAGCGTGACGCCCTGATCGCGCAGGCGGCGGAACAACACGCCCATCTCCTCGACCAGCACTGGCATGATGCCTTCGGATGGCTCATCGAGCAGGATCATTTTCGGCTTGCCTATCATGGCGCGCGCGATCGCCAGCATTTGCTGCTCGCCGCCGGACATGGTGACGCTTTCCTGATCCAGCCGCTCCTTCAATCGGGGAAAGCTCTCGGCAATCTTGTCGATCGCTGCGCGTTCGTCGATCTTCATCGTGCTGGCGACAAGACCAAGCTGAAGGTTTTCGCGCACCGTGAGGCCGGGGACGATGCGGCGCTCCTCCGGCACATAAGCAAGACCGAGCCTGTAGCGGTCGTGCGCCTTCAATGCTGTCAGATCGGCGCCGTCGAAACGAATGCTGCCGGAGACGCGCGGCATCAGCCCCATGACGGAGCGGATCGTCGTGGTTTTGCCAGCGCCGTTGCGGCCGACCAGAGCCACCACCTCGCCCTGCTGCACAGCGATGGAGACACCATGAAGAATATGGCTGGCGCCATACCAGGCGTGAAGGTCCTGCACTTCAAGCATAGCCATCGTTCTGCCCCAGATAGACGCGCCGCACATCCGAATCGGCCTGAATATCGCGCGGCGATCCGTCGGCGATCAGCCGGCCGTGATGCAGCACCAGAATGCGATCACTCAAGCCAAGGATCATCTTCATCTTGTGTTCGACGAGAAGAATGGTGCGGTCGCGCGCCAGCTTTTCCAGCAACGCGACCATATCCTTAGTCTCTTCCGGGCCCATGCCGGCGGTTGGCTCGTCGAGCAGTAATACTTCGGGATCGGATACCAGCGCGATGGCGATCTCGAGCGCGCGCTGCTGGCCATGCGCGAGAAATTTTGCCGTATCGTTGCGCTTGTCGGAAAGGCCGGCGGATGCCAACGCCGCATCTGCCTGTTCGCTCAATTCCGGAAATTGGCTGCGACTGCGCCAGATGTTGTAACGCGACCGCGACGCCTGCGCTGCGACGCGGACATTCTCGTGCACGCTCAATTCAGGAAAGATGTTGGTGATCTGATAGGAGCGGGCGATGCCGAGATGCACGAACTTATGCTGGCGGGTCCCAGTGAGATTTTTTCCCTTAAAACGAATCGATCCGCTCGACGGCGTCAGGACACCAGAGAGTATGTTGAAAAATGTGCTCTTCCCCGCGCCATTCGGCCCGATGATCGATGTCACCCTGCCCGGCTCGAATTGCGCGGTGATGCCATCCAGCGCGACGAATCCACCGAACCGACGTCCGACATTTTCGACGGCGAGAAGCGGCGCGCTCATCGGACTACCCTCGCAAGGAACGTTCCCCAGATGCCTTTCGGCAGGAACAGCACAAACAGAATGAAGATCGAGCCAACGATGATTTGCCAGTGCGAGGTCCACAGCGAGAAAACGTCTTCCATCAGCAGAAACGCCAGCGCACCGACGAACGGGCCGAAGAAGCTGCTGGCGCCGCCGAGCAAGGTCATCATTACAATCATGCCGGACGTCTGATAGTGCAGCACGTCGAGCGGCACGAACGCGAGGTGCAGCGCCGACATGGTACCGGCAAGCGCGCAGACTAGCCCCGACAGAACGAACGAGATCAGTTTGGTGCGCTCGACATCGTAGCCGC
>Ga0182735_1000581_pt1 | contig 28705 bp, 20 predicted proteins | sample eDN5th30CKraftMG_FD_128524 | JGI IMG/M metagenome (GOLD analysis project Ga0182735, IMG submission 128524) | Enriched Miracle-Growth compost microbial communities from Emeryville, California, USA - eDNA 5th pass 30_C Kraft MG (version 2) (version 2) ...
GGAGACGACTTCTCCGAGACCAGGAAAGGGAGCTTTCTCGCTACCCTTGCCCTGGACCCATCCCAACGACCAGGAGCCTTCGAGCCCCTTGGAACTCTGACCAGGAGGGAGACTTCGCTCTCCCTCCAAGGACCTCCCATCGACCAATCCTACGCGGATTGGATGCCGCCAGCGCGTCGGCGCTGAATCCCCTTTCTCGTGGACGAAAGTAAAAAATGGATACACATTCGTGACTCCCTTGGTTACACTTGTTCCATGAAAACTAAAGATGTGGGCCTGCGGATTCGCGTCGAGCGCGATCTCCGCGACGAGTTCCTGGAGGCGTGCCGGTTACAGGACCGGCCAGCCGCTCAGGTGATCCGGGAGTTCATGCGGAGGTATGTCGCCGAGCACAATGCTTACAAGCAGCCGAGCCTGTTCCCGCCCGAGGCAATAACGAAGGGCCGTTGACATAGTTATGGGAAAGTGCACGAAAAACGAAGTGCTGATTGTGCGCGTAGAGCCTCAAAGCTCCGACCTGCGGGAAGAGCTGCTGGTCCGCCTTCGTAATTTCGCGCCAGAGGCGTTCACCGAAGTCAAGCTTGTGGTCACCAACGCGAGCCAGCTTTCGAGCGGTCGGGTGTAAGCATGGTTGCTACCTCCACCAAAGCGCTGGAAACGGACGAACTGAGCCTCTCGCTCGACGCCTTCGTCAGATCAATAGGCGTCAGGCGGGCGGCACCGCATGCGCTCTTCCTAGGGGCGGGAGCTTCGGTCAGCTCCGGCATCCCCTCCGCGCAGGCATGTATCTGGGAATGGAAACGCGACCTCTTCCTCACCAACAATCCTGGCCTTGAAGAGCAGTTCGCGGAGCTATCGCTGCCCAGCGTGCAGCGGCGCATCCAGCAGTGGTTGGACACGCAAGGCACCTATCCGCAGGAAGGCACGAGCGACGAATACGGCTTCTATATCCGCGCCTGCTTTCCCATTGCCGACGACCGCCGCGCCTTCTTTCAGGAGAAGGTGCGCGGGGCGCAGCCGCATATCGGCTACCGGCTCCTTTGCCATCTCGCCAAAGCCGACCTGATCCGCTCGATCTGGTCCACCAATTTCGACGGGCTGCCCGCGCGCGCCGCCGGGAATTTTAGTCTCACGCCGTTTGAGGTCGGGATCGACACACAGGACCGCGCTGCCCGTCCCGCCAATGCAGGCGAGTTGCTATGCGTCTCACTGCATGGAGACTACCGCTACGATGACCTCAAGAACACGCCGGACGAACTACAGCGGCAGGAAGCGGCCCTGCGGGCCGCGCTGATCGACGAGCTGCGCAAGAGGACGCTTATCGTCTGTGGCTATAGCGGGCGCGACCATTCCATCATGGAGGCACTTCAGGCTGCCTGCGCAGAGCCGGGTGCGGGCGCGCTGTACTGGTGCGGCTACGGCGACGGCGAGATTCCCGAGCCGGTAGCCCGTCTGATCGCTCATGCGAGAGCGCACGGCAGGCAAGCCTTTTTTGTTCCCGCGCTCGGCTTTGATGACTTGATGACCCGGCTTGCTCTGCATTGCCTTGAGGGCGAGCGCCGCGAGGTCGCGCGCAAGGACATTGCTGCGCTTGCCCCCGACGATCTTCTCGCGCGCCAGCCCTTTCAGGTGGCGGAGCATCGCGCGAATACCCTTATCAAGAGTAACGCATTCGAGATTGATTGCCCGGCGGAGGTGCTTGCGTTCGACCTCAAAGCATGGCCGCCAGAAAAAGTCTGGACGTGGGTACGGGAGCAGACCGGCGCGCGCCCGGTCGTTGCCGTACCCTTCAAGGGGAAGATCCTTGCGCTCGGCACGGTAGACGATATCAAGGATTGCTTCGGTGAGAACATCAAGGGACCGGTGGAGAGAACGCCGGTCAGTCCCGACGAGCTGCGCTACGAGGACGGCGCTATTGTCGGCCTGATGCGCGAAGCTCTCGTGCGCTCGATGGCGAATGCCGCCGGGGTTGAGACCGACGGCCGGTCCGAGCTTTGGCTGAAAGCGCCGCTCAAGAAGGTGCGGCAGGACAATGTGCAGTGTCATGCGCATGAATCGGTCATTGTATTCCTGCGCCGCGTCGGCGGTACGCAGTACGTAGTCCTCAAGCCGTCAATCAAAGTGCTGGACCAGAACGGAGCGGAAGTGCCCTACGAGGTTGCCGGACCGGTGAAGCTTGGCATTCTCGGCTACCAACACAACAAACCATTCAACACCGCCATGAATAAATGGCGCGGTCTACTTTTTCCGAAAGACAAGCCGTTCTCCTTCGAGTTCCCGACTAACGCAGGATCGAGCTTTAAGTTTCGCGCCCGTCGGTCGCCCGTCTTCGCGCAGATCGGCCTGCCGCAGGGCGGCCCCTCAGCCAACATCACGCAGAACCTGCGTCCCCTCATCAAGTACAAGGGGCTCCAACTGGCAGAGCCGACGCTTCTGTTCTGCGATAAGCGGGGAACAGGGACGAACACCGACACGCATCCCGTGCGCGGCCTCGCGGCGAGCCGTCCTTTTGATTACCCGCTCACGCTCAAGGGGCTTGCGCCGTCGCTGCGCATCGGCGTCATCTGCCCGCGCTCCGAAGCCCCGCTGGTGCGCGGTTACCTTCAGAAGGCCAATCAAGGGCATCGTCCCGCGGACTCAGAGCGGGATTACCTCGTCGACTTTCCGGGGTTCCAGCAGGCCTATGGCCTGCCCATCGAGATTCCCGAGCCCGGCACGCCGGGCTGGACTTACTGTGCCGAGCCGTCCGGCATCGGCGGGCACACGGGGGCGCTGTCCGTTGCGCAGCAGATCACCGGCGCTATCGAGGCGCTGCGCTCCTCCTATGCGCCGCATGTCGTGCTCGTTTTCTTCCCGCGCCGCTGGGATCATCTACGCGGCTACCGGAACGAGCACGAACGCTTCGACGTGCATGATTTCGTGAAGGCCTATGCTGTCCAGCGCGGAGTTGCGACGCAGTTCTTGACCGAAGATACGCTCTCGGATGCCCAGCAATGCCGGGTGTGGTGGTGGCTCTCGCTTGCCCTCTATGTCAAAGGCATGCGCACCCCGTGGGTCTTGAGCGGCCTTGACGAAGACGCGGCCTATGTCGGGCTCGGCTTCAGCATCGACCGCAACGCCGCAAAGGGCAGTCACGTCGTCCTAGGTTGTAGCCACATCTACAGCGCGCGCGGCGAGGGCCTGCAATACCGGCTCAGCAAGGTCGAGAACCCGATCATGCGAGGTAAGAACCCCTTCATGTCGCGGGACGATGCGCGACGCACCGGAGAGACGATCCGGCAGCTCTTCTTCGATGCGCGCATGAAGCTCCCCCGGCGTGTCGTGCTACACAAGCGCACGCCGTTTCTGAAGGACGAGCGCGAAGGGTTGCTCGACGGGCTCGGCGGCGTCTCCGCTATCGACATGCTGGAAATTGTCGAGGATCACGCCCAGCGGTACGTCGCGTCGATGCCGCGCCGTGATGGTACCATCGATGAGGATAATTACCCGGTGCGACGTGGCACCGTCATGAAGCTCGACGACTTCACGGCCTTGCTGTGGGTCCACGGTGCGACCGCCGCCGTCAATCCGAGCCTCAAGTATTTTCAAGGCAAGAGGCGAATTCCAGCGCCGCTCACGCTGCGGCGGCACGCCGGGGCAACGCCGCTTGACCAGTTAGCGGCAGAGATACTCGGCCTCTCCAAGATGAACTGGAACACGTTCGACCTCTACACCAAGTTCCCGGCGACACTTCAATCGTCCGGTGAAATCGCCCGCATCGGTTCGCTGCTCCAGCGGTTCGGTGCTTCCTCCTATGATTACCGCCTCTTTATCTGACGGCGCGGGGCAGGGCATGCAGGGACGTTTTTCAGATCGACATGGATATCGCGGAACAGAGCAGGAGATCGCCGTCCGCGAAGACGCGCCGGAGGGACTGCGCTTCGCCATTCCGCTAATCGCGCAGGATGCTGGGATGAGTCCCGGCACTATGCGCAGACTAATTTGCGCGGTCCTGCTGGTCCGGCCCGACCCGTCGAACTGGTCTGACTATCCGAACATCTGGGATGAGGTAATCGGGCTTATCGGGGACTGCCCCTGGTTCAAGGTGTATGACATCGCAGAGGCATTCCATGCCGCGTTCGCCGCGCAGTACTCCGATGGCGCTGGCATCTTTGAGGACCGCCTGAACGGCTATTTCAGGGAGAACGGGATCGGCTGGCAGATGACAGACGGCCGGATCGTCTACCGGGGCTCGGAAGCCTTTGCCAATGCGACCCGTGAGGCTGCTGTGGTCCTTGCGCAGACCGGGCGTAGCGCTGCGGCGAACGAAGTTCACGAAGCGCTCGCCGATATTTCGCGACGGCCGAAGCCGGACGTGACCGGGGCAATCCAGCACTCCATCGCCGCGCTCGAATGCACGGCGCGCGACGTGACGGGGGAGCCGAGCCTGACGCTTGGCCGTCTCGTGCCTCGCCTCACGCTCGCGCCGCCGCTCGACACGGCGGTCGAAAAGCTTTGGGGCTATTCCTCGGAACGGGCGCGCCATATCCGCGAGGGACAGACGGTCTCACCGGAGGAGGCCGAGCTTGTTGTCAGCGTCTCGTGTGCCGTTTGCACCTTTTTGTCGAAGCGGTCCCAATCATGACAGCGCCGAACACAGCCCGCCAGAAGGCGGCCCTAGCTACTCTCGATAGCCTTTTCGCTGATGCAGCGAATGTCTGGATTGTCCACTATTCCTGCGAGAGCTTCTATGAGCGGCCCGAAGGGCGTTCCCCACGCGTTACTTCGATAGCGCTGCGCAAGCTAGACTCCGCGCAGACTGTCTCGTTTTCAATCCACCAGACGGCCGAGCGGCGGGGCATTCGCTTCGAGCAGATCGAAGAGCATTATGACGATCTCGAACGAGAGATGCTCACTGCATTCTTCGCCCACCTAGGCAGTCACCGTGGAATGAAGTACCTGCACTGGAACATGCGGGACGTGAACTACGGATTTCAGGCCATCGAGCACCGGTTCCGGGTGCTCGGGGAACAACCCCATGTGGTCGAGGACGACAAGAAGTTTGATCTTTCGCGGCTTTTAATCGGAATCTACGGCGTCGGCTATATTGGCCACCCGCGCATGGAGAAGCTTTTGGAAACGAACCACATCGCGCCGCGCGACTTTCTTACCGGCGCGCAAGAAGCGAAGGCGTTCGAAGACAGGGATTTCGCCGCACTACATCAATCGACGCTTCGTAAAGTCGATGTGATCGCGAATATCGCAGGCCGCGCCCATGATCGCGACCTTAAGACAAATACCACATGGTGGGAGATGCACGGCGGCCGCGTGCGCACGGCGCTGATCTGGATGGCGGAGAACCGGACCTATCAGGTGATGGCCGGACTGGCCAGCATCGTCGGGCTTGCGCTCGCAGTATGGGCGCTAGCCTGATGCCGACGCTCGCAGGATTGGTGCTGCCGCCGCCCCGTTCATGGGATGAGTTCGAAGAGATTGTGCTCTCGGCTGCCAAGCTGCGATGGAACTCGACCGACCTGTACCGCCACGGCCGACAGGGCCAGCGCCAGGATGGCGTTGACATCTTCGGGCATGCCGGTGACGGGCGGCATATTGGTGTTCAGGGCAAAAACACGGTGGATGGCATCGCCATCGCCACTATAAGAGCTGAAATCAAGCAAGCTGAGACCTTTCAGCCTCCTATCGAGGCTCTTTACATGGCCACGACGGCGAAGCGTGACGTTGCCGTTCAGAGACAAGTTCGCCTCATTTCTCAGCGCCGAAAGAAGGCGGGCCAGTTTCCAGTGGCTATCCTGTTCTGGGAAGACATCTGTCAGGACTTGGCGGCTGACGACGCGGTATTCTTCAAACACTTTCCGCAGTTCAGGCCGTCTGCCGACCGGGCGCGGGAGCACGACCAAAAGCTGTTCGATGAAATATCCCAGCTCCTTTCATCGAACGGTGTTATCGGCTTCATCGATCACCACAACATGGCCGGGTTCTCGTTCCCCGATGCAGCGCTCAATCCCCTGCGTGAGTTCTACTACGAATGGAACAAGCCGGAGCGGGCGTTTCTCGCGCCCGAGATCGAAGCGGCGAAGTTGAAGCTTTGGGCGAAAGCGGACGAGTATCTTGAGGTCATCGCCACGGAGACGTTTTCGACGGGAATGAATGTTGATCGCCGTTGGGTGCCTCAAGATTGGGAGATCACGCAGCCGGATCGCTTCTGGCGCGTGGTAAGACAACTACATGCGCTTGCCAGGGAGATTGTTTCTCTACATGCCGAGCTGATTCGTACCGGCAAGTTACACCTCGTTGGCAAGCCCAGGACCAAATAGGGGTAGCCGAGGTGGCGTTGCCAACCTGCGAGATCTTTCGCTTCCCCGCACTTCGTAAAGAGCACAGAGACTTCCCGGTCCGGAGCCTGACCGACTGCCTCACCCTAGCGTATCCTCAAAGTTCGTGACCGAGGCGCGCACGTAGGCGATCACTTCGACAAAGGCCATCCACTCCTTATTGCCAAGCCGCCCGTGCAGCCGCAGTGCGGGCTTGTCGGGGTCGAAGATTTCGACGCTTTCCGCGTGGATGATCTTGTTGCAGGCTTCGCGGAATTCGAGCGAGACTTTCTCGTCCTTGTCCGCCTCGGGATAGAGCTCACCGCATACGGCCTCGACCGGATTGAAACTTACCTCGTCCGGGCTCTCACGGAGCTTGCGCATATGCTCCATGTGCAGACGGTTCATGATGGCAGTGCTGACGAGATGATGCACGATCTCGTCCTCGGTGAACTGCTCCTGCAGCTCGCGCAGGGGATCATGTTCGCCTTCCGCGAGCGCGCGGATCGGCGAATAGGCCAGGAATACCGATAGCAGCCTGTGCAGGTCGCGCAGGATAGTTGCCGAGTTCAGTCGATAGCCGGGTGTCAGTGGTGAATCATCGTTCATGTGAAGGATTATAAACTTCTACAGCGCGTCCGGCATAGCCGCACCGGGCTCTACTCGCTGCGGCTACGGTGCCGAATGAGCCGTCTCCGCCGCTACCAACGCCATCATCGGTTTCGCTCCACGGCATGCCTCAGGCGTTCCAGCCGATATATTAAATCTCATTTCGACCACTCAAGTGTGCTTGAGCATGTCCTCGACCGAGGTCGATTTGATGTAACGCGCAGGATTGTCGCCCTCGGCAAGCACGGCGAAATGCCGTTCGCCGCACTTGATCTTCGCGCCTTCCTTATGGCGCAGATCGTCCCACCAGCCACTGCCCTTCGTCTCCACGACGAAATACAGTTTCTCCTGCCCATCGTCCTCGACCAGAACCGCCCAATCGGGATTGTAGGTGCCGAGCGGCGTCGGAACCTTGAACCACGGCGGCAACTTGGCGTAGACCTTCACCGCCTCGTTTGCCTCAAGGTCCTCGGCAAACCGCTTCTCGACACCCGCTGAGTCATAGACGACCTGCTGATAGACGGATTTCTGGGTCTCCAGCGTGTTCTTGAGGTAGCCGGTCAGCTCCTCCTGCTTGAACAGTTCCTGAGCGTAGTAGTGCTCATCCCCAATGCGCTGATAACGAATGCCGTCAACCAGAGCTAGGCGCTTGGTCCGGTTGATTGATTCAGCGGCAAGGTCGATGAACTCCTGCGGGTTCTTCTTGAAGTCGTTGAGGCGGCGACTCCCTGTCAGGATTTCGACGAGGCTCCTGCGCGTAAGCTGCGTCTTGTCCTGAAGGTCTGTGAGCAGATCGGGTAGCACGATGTCGCTCTCGTTGATTGCCGTGAAGCCCGAGGCAGACTTCTCACTCGCGGCAATGCCGCCCTTGCCAATCGCGATGTCGGCAACCCGGAACTGAGCTCGCGTCTTCGTAATTGGCGGGCCATCCGTAATGGCGCGAGCGCAATCCTCGATCAGCTTGGCATTGTCGAATTCGACCCGGTAGGTGGTCTTGTGCTTGATCCGGTCCCAAAGCGCCTTGAACTCGTCGCTTTCGAGCACCGCTTCGCGCGTGCGAATCGTCACACGCTCATCCGCGTTCTTGATGTCGAGCTTCCCGGCGAGCTTACGGAGGATGGCCTTGATTCCGTCAGCCTGCTCCGTGAATGCCTCCGGCAGCGTGAGCGTATCCTCTTTCAAGGCAGTGCGCAGCGTATCCTGCACCTTGCCTCGTGCGTCGAGGAATTCGCTTTGCTTGAGGTACTTCCAGACCTCTTCTGACTTCTCGACGCCTAAAGGCGCGGTTGTGCCGTTCTCCGCTGTAACGGTCAGATTGGCAAACTGGTGCTTCTCGACGACGCCGAACCGAATGCCGGTGTCCTCCTCGATCTCCTTCTGGAGATTCTCTGCGAATTGCTCGTAGCTCTCGGTAGCGATGACGGTGAGTGTGTTTATATCAAAGCCTCGCAGACGCTGACCGCTTTGATTTACGCACAGACGCAGGCCGCGCCCCAAGGTCTGACGACGCTCGCGTTCCGTCCCGATGTCGCGCAACGCGCAAATCTGGAAGACGTTCGGATTGTCCCAGCCTTCCTTCAGAGCCGAGTGAGAGAAAATGAATTTCAGCTTCGAGTCGAAGCTGAGGAGTTTTTCCTTCTCTTTCATAATCAGGTTGTAAGCGCGCTCCGCGTTGTCGCGTCCGGTCTGGTTGCCATCCTCAGTCTCGGTCCAGCCGCCCTTTTTGTCGATGGAGAAGTACCCGTTGTGAACTTCGTCCGCTTCGACATCCAGATCGACCTTCTCGAAGAGCGTCTGATAGGCGGGCTGTTTCGCCAGCTTGCGGTACTCGTCTTCAAACATAAGAGCGTACTTGCCCTTCACGGCATTGCCGTTCTCATCGTACCGTCGATAGAATTCGACGCTGTCGATGAAGAACAGGCTCAGAACCTTCACGTCGCGCTTTTGCGCGACGAAGCGCATTTCTTTGTCCAGATGCTCCTTGATCGTCCGGCGGATCATTAGTCGTTTCAGGTCATCAGGGTTGACACCACCGACTTCGTCGCCAGGGCGTAGCAATGCCTCGCCACCGGGCATGGTGAGTTCCATCGACTCATTATCCCTGCCGCACGTGATCGTGCCGATCCGGAAGTTCTCATAGAGGGACCGCCCGATCTCTTGCTCAAGGTCATCACCATCCTCGACAGTGATAATATCTCGCTTCACCTTGCCGCCGCTAATGACGTCGGCTTCAATCTTCGCACTGATCGATCCGCGCACGTTCTGCGTCGAGATCAGCTTGACGTAGGCCTTGTTGTTTCCGCCCTCGACTTCCAGCGACGCCACCTCGATCTGCTTGACTAGCTCGCGCTCGTAGGCATCGACGGCATCTAGCCGGTATACCATGTGGTGCTTGTCCACGTGCGTCGCCGAGTAGCGCAGCGTGCAGAGCGGGTGCATTGCGTCGAGCGCTTCCTTACCCCTTCCGGTCATACCACCATCTACGCTCTGCGGCTCGTCTACGATGATGATCGGGTTAGTGGCCCGCACCAAGTCGATGGGCTTTTCGCCGCCCGTCTTCTCGCTCTCCTTGTAGAGGTTGTTAACATCCTTCTTATTGATCGCCCCCACGGTGACGACCATTATCTGAATGTTTGCGCTCGTAGCGAAGTTGCGGACTGGGCCGGGCTTCGTCGAATCGTATTGGAAGTACTCGTAGCCTTTGGCGATCGGGTACAGGTTCTCGAAGTGCTCACGCGTGATTTGGAGCGTCTTGTAGACGCCTTCCTTGATCGCTACCGACGGCACGACGATAACGAACTTGGTGAACCCATACCGCTTGTTCAGCTCGAAGATTGTGCGCAGATAAACGTAGGTCTTGCCCGTGCCGGTCTCCATCTCGACGGTGAAGTCGCCACTGGATAAGGACTCTGATGGACGTAGGCCGTTCCGCAGTTGAATTTCTCGCAGGTTCTCTAGAATTTCATCGTCCAGAAGCTCCAGCTTGTTGCCAATGCCAAGCTCGCTTTCGGTGATGCCAAGTGTGCCTTGGGCCATATCGCTGGAGCGATGGGTGACGGTGAATTCCGTTCGATTGATCTCCTGCCCCTTGAATAGGTCGGCGACCGATTCTATGGCGTCGCGCTGGTAGTCCAAATTATCTTCGAAATGAAGTCTCATGTGCGTTTCCTCTTACAGGCTGCGCACATGAGCGATGCCATTCTGCTCCAGAATGGCCGTCATGTTCGTTTTGACGATGTCATCGGTGAAGGCGCTATCACGGAAGACGACCTGCGTGTCGGCATCCGGGGCAAGCTCCTTATGCCACTCGACAATCCCCCGCCCGAGAGTCTCAACCTCGCCTTTAGCGATTGACGCATCCAGACAGGCGAACAACACCCCGTAGCCGATGCTGTAGACTGCCTTACCTGCGATCTCCCTTTCATCGATCGGGACAGTCAGATCGACGCCGCGTTTGAGAAGCAGCTCATAGAGGACATCCTGTTCGTTTCGGCCTTCAACTAGATGTTCCGCATGGTCGAGCAGGGTTTGCTCCAGATCAGAGCCTGAAGGATTCCACGCTCGGATGTTACTGGTATCAAGGCGAAATACCTTGAACCCTAGGTCGCCTTGAAAGTTCGAGTTTTCTTCCCTAATTTTCGAGGCAACCCGGCGAATTCTCTCCTTTCCAATTTCGGCAATATTTGGAGCGACTCCAAGATCCCGGCAGAAATCAAATGCCGGTTTCTGCCCGGCCTCTTCGGGATTTATAGGCTCGGGAAGCTGTGTCATTATAAAATTAAGCTTCGCTTCTTGGATCAGGTTGTTCTCAAACACCGAATGCGCTGTTGTGCAAGAACCCGCAAAAAAATCAAGGACGTATCCACCGCCATCGGCGCCGAGCTTCAAAAGATAGCTGATAAGTTGCTTTGGCTTCGGGTACTGGAATGGAACGCCGATACGTTCCAACTCGGACCTCATCTGTTCAGTCGTCCCAACGTTTCGTAGTACGGAAACAACATTCCGAGCTTTCTCTCTATCCCTGCGGTAGTATATTACGCCCCGCTCAGACAGGTAGAAGCTCAAGACATTGCCATCGCCCTCGTCGATAGGCACGCAACCTCCTCGAATGAACTGCCTCAGCTTCTCCACGTTCGCCCAGCCAGAATAAACACGACACGGTTTGCTGAGCAGCCCCAACTCGACGCTCATCTCGTCAAGTCGGATGGGGTAGGTGACGTCGTGCTGTTTAGTCAAATCTCTGCTGATGTAACCTAGAGAATTTGCACTCTCAAAAAAGCGATCCGAAGGCTTATTTGAGGAAAGCTGCAGGCTCTGAGCGACACAGGGAAATCCGATAGGTAGAGTAACTTCACTAGGAGGGTTTGCGCTACCATTCTTCGTGATCGAATTTTCGGCGAAGCCCTTCCATAGATTGCTTTCTGTACGCGTATTGGGGTCGATGACGTGGCCGACGTTTGCCTTGGCCGTCTTCGAATATAGGAGCACGTATTCGTGGTTCACCTTCACGTCGTATTGGTTATCAGTATGCCCCTCTGTATTCCAAACAAACTGCGCGACGAAATTTTCCTCGCCAAAAATCTCATCGCAAATTCTTCGTAGACTTGCAGCCTCATGATCATCAATTGATATAAATATGAATCCGTCGTCAGAAAGCAAGCTGCGCGCCAGCTTCAGTCTCGGATAGATCATTGTCAGCCAATTGGTATGGTAGCGGCCTGAGCTCTCCGTATTTGAGCTAACGCGAAAGCCCTCTTCGGTTTTCTGTCCGGTATACCGGAGATATGTATCAAGGTTATCTTGATAATTGTCCGGATATATAAATTCCTTTCCTGTATTATAGGGGGGGTCGATATATATCATCTTAATCCGACCCGCATAGCTCTTCTGAAGAAGCTTAAGGATTTCAAGGTTGTCGCCCTCGATAAAGAGATTGCGTGTTGCTTCCCAATCTACCGATTCCTGCGGGCAAGGTCGCAGCGTTCCGTTTGAGGGCGTCAGGGCAATCTGTCGGGACTTCTTCTTTCCATGCCAAGAGAGGCCATACTTCTCCTCACCGTCGGCAACTTCATCGCCGAGCAGCTGACGCAGCACTTCAAAGTCGATGCCATCTTCGGCGAAAGCCTCCGGCAGAAGATGCTTCAGCGCCTCGATGTTCTTTTTGACAGTGTTAAGGCTCTCGCCGTCCTGTTTGGTCAGTGCGTCCATTGCTTGCCCCCTCATAGGTCGTTGCGGATCGCCTCAATGCGATCACTCAGTTGCTTAATCCGGGTGTTCAGGCTGACCTGCGTTCCCAGATTCTTCTCCTTCTTCAGCTTGTTTCGGATTTCGGTTCGCTCCAGCTGAAGCTTGTCCATTTGCCGCAGTGCCTCCAGGCGCTCGGCCTTGGGCTTCTCGTTCACGCCGGGCGGTTCGTACTTGCCCGTGTGCGTCGCGCAGGTGAGCGCGATGAGCCGTCCGACCGCGTCCTGGTAGAAGTCATAGAGATTTCGGTAGCTGAAATTCGTCGTCCGGAAGTCGGATAGAAACGCGTCCTGCTCCGGCGTCGGGGCAGCGGTGTCGATCCATCCGGTGTCGTAGACGGCCTCGACGACGATCTTGTTAGCGTCGGCGCGGTTGATGCGCTTGTCGGCGGCGTTGATCGCCAGACGGCTGCCACTGACAAATACGATCAGCAGGGGATAGGGGATGGCCTTCTGGATAACCGCCGATATGCGGGCATGGCGCTCCGTGCCGGTCAGCGCGACTTGGAGCACGGCGATTTCCAGATACTCGTGGGTGTCGTCTTCGAGCTTGGGAATGTTGATCGTGGCTGGCTTGAGAGTGAACCGCCAGTCAATACCCTCGATGTCCTCGACGAAAGCGGCCTTGTCGGCTGCGCCGAGTTGGCCGTGCTCGTAAAACTGCTTCTTGAAGACGCGTTTGCCGAGCACGCAGGCGTCGGGGATACCCAGGTTGTCGTAGAATGCGTCGATGCTGCGGATCGCGGTCATGTCGCGTTCACCACCAAGTAGCTGATAACCTCGAAGTCCTCCATGCCCTGGAAGCTGTCCTTGGTCAGATTGGTCCCGCCGCGCGTGAACAGGCTCTCAACGCCCTTTTCTTCCGACTTGCCGACGACGTTGGCGACCGCTGCCTCCAGCAGACCACGATAGCGGCTCATGTCCTTGCCATTCTTCGTGGCGGCGTTCATGCGCTCGACCGCCTTGAGGTCGGGTGTGTGCCGTCCGTGGCCGTGCTTTTTCAGGACGTCGAGGATCTTCTTCGACTGCACAAAATTCAGGTGCACCGTGCCATCGTCTGCGACGAAGGTCAGGTAGAAGGGGGCGAGGGCGTAGCCGTCTTCGCGGTTGACCGGCTTGCCGGTGTTCTTCAGGCAGAAGATCACTCCCGGCGGCAGGCCATCCAGCTTCAGGCCGGTATCCAGCGTGACGGCGGCGTGAAGGCCGGTCGGGGCGCGCTCCAGCGCGTTCAGGTGCTCCTTCATGTAGGTGGACAGGTCCATCCGGAAGTCGTTCAGTGTAAGGTCGGTGATCGACACGCCACCGGACAGGTCCTCCAGATCGACTACTGCGTTCTGGAGCTGATGGAGTTGCTTGCGGCGATACTCCAGGTCGTTCATCGCGCCCGCCGCGTCCTGCTCTATGACGTTCTCCTCGCCGGTCGCAGAAATGTCGAGCAGGACCATCCGCCCGCTGACCCGCGCTTCGAGATTGATGTACTCATCCAGCTCCATGTTCGGCCAGAAGTTCACCAGCTGGATCACCTTGTTCTTGGAACCAAGGCGGTCGATCCGCCCGAAGCGCTGGATAATGCGTACCGGGTTCCAGTGGATGTCGTAGTTCACGAGGTAGTCGCAGTCCTGAAGGTTCTGCCCCTCGGAGATGCAGTCCGTGGCAATCAGCAGGTCTACCTCCTTGGTCGCGCCGGGATCGATCTTGCTGCGCTCCTTCGATACCGGCGAGAACGCCGCGAGCAGGCTGTCGTAGTGGCTGCTCTGGCCGGGCAGCGTCGTCTTGTTCGTGCCGCTCCCTGTGATCTGCGCGGCATAGACGCCCAGCTCGTCGCGCACCCATGTGGCAATGTTCTCGTAAAGGTAGTTCGCCGTGTCCGAGAAGGCGGTGAAGACGATGATCTTGCGGTTGCCTTCGTTGATCGGGTGCGCGCACTTGTCCGCAATCAGCTTGCGCAGCCGGTGCAGCTTCGCATCGCGCTTCGCCTCGATCTTACGGGCTTCATCCAGAAGCGACCGCAGCTTCGCGCGGTCATCCTCAAGGTCCTGCCGCCAGCGATGCTCATCCATGTCCTTGATCAGGACTTTGACCTTGCGGCCAATCAGATACTCGTCAAACTCCGGAGCGTCCGTCTCGATGTCTTCGATTCCCAGCTCTTCGAGGTCTGAAGCGCTGTGGCTCTCAAGCTTCTCCAGGAGTCCTTCAACCTCTGCCAGCAGCTTGCCAAGGGTAATGGCGAAGGAGTTGATCGAGCTTTCCATGCGCTTCAGCAGGTTGACGCGCATCAGGTGAATGAGGCTCTGCTCGCGGTCCACTTGGCGGAAGACCGATGTGCCGCCCTTCACCTTGACGTCGTACTTGCGGCTGTACTCCTCGCGCTTGTCGGCGCGGACATATTTGAGCGGGGAGTAGGCGCTCAGGTTCAGCTTGCGGATCGTCCGGTTGATGTCCCGGAGCGGCGGAAACTGGCCCTCGCTATCGATATCGGCCTTGATATTGACCGGCTGCAACCGCTCGGGGAACGAGCCGATCTCGGCAATGTCGTAATACTTCTCGATGTGCTTGCGCGAGCGCGCGATGGTCAGCAGATCGAGAAGCTTGAAGTAGTCGAAGTTCATGCTCTCCAGCAGCGACTCGACCTTGCGCTCGCCATCATCGAGGCGAAGCCAGGCGTTAAAACGCGTCTGCGCCTTGCGCAGCGTCTCTTCGATGCTGTTGATCCCGTGACCGGCGTAGGCGCTGTCGATCCCCTCGGTAATGAAGGCGACCTGGTTCTTGAGGTCGTTCATCCGGTTGTTGACCGGAGTAGCTGAGAGCATAAGCACCTTCGTCTTCACGCCGGAGCGGATAATTTCATCCATCAGCCGGGAATAGCGCGTCAGGCCTTCCTTCGCGGAGCTTGCGTTGCGGAAGTTGTGCGACTCGTCGATGACAATGAGGTCGTAGTTACCCCAATTGAGCGTTTCGAGGTTGATCTCGCCCGACCGCCCTTGGAGCCGCGTCAGGTCGGTGTGATTCAGAACGTCGTAGTTGAAGCGGTCCGCCGCGAGAAGGTTACGCTTGTCGTTGACTGTATAAACCGTCCAGTTATCGCGCAGCTTTTTCGGACATAGCACCAGCACGCGGTCGTTGCGCAGCTCGTAATATTTGATAATCGCCAGAGCCTCAAAGGTTTTTCCAAGCCCGACACTGTCAGCGATGATGCAGCCGTTATATTTTTCAAGCTTGTCGATTGCCCCTAGCACCCCGTCGCGTTGGAACTTGTAGAGCTTGTTCCATACGATGGTATCCTTGAAGCCCGTCTTAGATTTTATGATGTTCTCTTCGTCTATGTCTTCGAGGAATTCCTTGAACAGATTGTAGAGGGTCAGGAAGTAGATGAATTCCGGCGATTGCTCTGTCACCAGCACGTCGAGCTGCTTAAGAAGCAGATCTTTCGCATCCTCGGCGGCAGCGGGATCGCTCCAGACGTTCTCGAACCACTCCAGCATGGCCTGCGTGCTGGTCGCGTCCTGAGCGCAGATGTTCATGTGGTATCGGTTGGACTCGGAGTACCCTAGGCCGGTACTAGTGAAGGCCGAGCTACCCTGAATGCCAACAGCCTGTCCATTCGGCGCGTTTGCAAGCATCAGGTTCTGACCGAAGGCGCGCGGATTCCGGGCGATACGCACCTCAGCCTTATCGCGCAGCCACTTCGCACACTCTTTGGCGATCTGCGCCTGGTTGAGCTGATTTCTGAACCGCAGCTCGAATTCATCGCCTGCCAACGCCGCGAAATACGGCGCGTCCTCGTCCACCATCCGTTCCGGGCACAGCAGGAGGCGCGCGCCTTCCACTGCGTTCAACTCCTTCTTCAGCGACTCATAGCCGTAGATCGAGAACAGCGCCGATACGATAGAAAGCCGTGTCCCGCCGGACAGATGCCTGCGTAGCTCGTCGCCAACTTTTCCGTTCTTCTTGTTGTCGAGCAGCATTATTCGTTCGCCCAGCCGTCAGTCATTTGCTTGCTAATCCACGCCTCGATCTCTTTTTTCCGAAAACGCCATGCCCCTCCAACCTTAAACCCCGGTATCTTTCCTTCACCGGCGAGCCTGTAGGCCGTCTTCTCAGTGATCTTCAGATAGGCGGAGACTTCCTTGATGGTCAGTATATCCGTATCCATCGTTCGCCTCGAAAAATTAGATCATTTGAGAAAATAGGGGAAAATGCCGCTTAGCTCAACCTCGTAGTTTAGGTCGAGGCTCGGTTTTGGGTGGGTCGGGCAGCCGTGTATCGGTCCCGCCTAGCACCTGGGGCCGATCTGTCTCCATCCCTTGCGGTGATGACCATCAGCCCGCTGGTGCTTCTTCTTGGAACTAGGGCCTGGGGCCCCGTATCCATCAAAACCAAGCCCTTCGGGCGAGCCAGCGGTTTCCCCGCCCTTCCGCGCTTTGCTTGTGCAGGGCGGGTGATCCCCCTCCGCTGGCTCGGTCTTGAAGGCTTCCCCCGCTCATTGGCGCGGGCCTAGTCCGGTTGCAGGGCAACCGGCTGGCCAATTCATAGATGGGCAGACGGGCATTGCGCGCACATCAACTGATATGCATGGCCGGTCGAAACTGCTGAAATCGGCAATATGCGGCTGGCCGTCAGGCCAGCCGCACCGGCTTTAGAGCCGTGGAGCGCGAGACGCCAGCTCATACTCGATGTTGCGGATCGACTCCAGCGCATCGTGGCGCTCTTGCGAGCCGCAGGCGGCGCGGGTGAAGGCGCGTTTTGCCTCTCCGAGCAGACCGTGCAATTCGGCGGTGCTGCGTGCTGCCGCTTCAGAACGTGCGACGAGTTTCATTCTATCCTCCTTCGTTTCAAGGAGGCCCCGAACTACTCAGGGCCTTTCGGCCCCGGCACACATCATCGGTCTGGGAAGGCCTGATGGTTCGGGTTTGGATTGAAGCGGACGGGAGGATGCAGAAAAGAGACGCCCTCACGGTTTGAGGCGGAAGCATCGTAAGCGGCAGAAAGCTTGGCTGAGCGGGAGGGGAGCAAGCGTAGCGTTGCGCCTCTTGGTGGGCACCATGCGTAAAGCTGGTGGCTGGTCTGATGTTGAATGTCACTGAATGAGATGACGAGGGCCCTACTATCGGTTAGCTGAGGGAGCCGTGGCTGGTCGATTATTGATGATGCTCGAAGGACGCCAGCGTCCTAGGCCGCCGCACTTTCTGCGGGAAGCGTCTAAATTTGACATTCAAGTAGAAATTGCAGTAATACAATACAAATTGAATTGCCTAGGCAGAACTAATGAAAAATGTATTTGTATATATGGGTATCGTTCTAGCTATTACAATCTGCGGAGAAGCTGCATATTCGAAGGAATACAAAACTCCCTATGGGACATTCTACAGCCCCATCGATGCAGCCTGCGCACATCTTTACCAGGAGGAAGCGAAATCCCAATTAGGGTCGCGATGGGAGGTAGAGCTTAGCAATTGCCGTCTTGATGCAAACCGACGCTTTAGAGAAGAGCATGCCATAAGCGCCCCGAACCAGCACCAACAAGCAATGCCTAATCCACACGTACCTACGAACGGAATGAGCCCTACTGGTGCCGTTTTGTTTGGACTGGGGCAAGCTATTAGTCAGGCGAGTGAGCCCGCCCCAGCCCCGACTATGCCGAGGATGCAAAATACCAACTGCCATGTATCGGGAAGTTACATGAACTGCACCACATGGTAAGTCAGCGGTCGGGACAGCGAGACGGTTGTTCAGGTCAGGAGTTTCTGATCGTCAAGGTTCTATTGAACCATATGGCCTTTGAAGGCGCGCGCGAGCATTTTCGACAACCGTTTCCTGATGTCCCCGAGAGCATTCTCGACGAACTTGCCGCAATAGGCGCGCCAGAGGTATTCAGGGGATCAGAGTATACATCCTCACCAGACTTCCTTATTTCAAATGTTACGGTATTCGAGAAATGTTTTTGCGGCCTGAGTATTATCCGAAACAATCTAATTCACGCGAATAAGGCGCGGCAACCTGATAGGCCAGAGCGATTGAGTGAATTGTTGGCATGGGCAGAGCGTTTCATTGATGCCGTTTATATAGGAGAATCTCCTTTCGCCAGCTGCGCGCAGGATATAAAGGATACTCTAGGTATCAAGAATTTCTGATCCATGTGCTGACCCAAACATCAGTGGAGCTGTCGCGGCGAGACGGAAATCACGCGGTCAAAGCCGGGATCGTCGACGATGACGACCCTGATATTCTCATCCAGCTGGCGGCAGTATTCGCCCATGAGAAAGCGCCAGACTTCGGCCCACAGGTCGCGGCCCGATTGTGTCGGCCAGCTCGTCATGCGCCATTCCGCTTCGCCGATGGGTGAGGGCTTGCCTTCGGTATTCTCGCAGGCTTCTTCAAGGCGGCGGGCGGTGCGGTAAACGCGGCGCGGCACATAGGTCGTCCATACAAGTTCACTCATCTTCGGCTCCTTTCGGCTTTGTTCATTCCATGCGGGGGCTGCGTGTTCGCCTGCGCCTGCCGGAGCGGCTGCGGCCCTCGCGTTCGGGTTTGTTGTCTTCGCGCTCGCGCTCCAGCGCGGCCATGTCGCGGTAGCGGGTAATGTCCTGGCGGAGCAGGAGCAGATCAGCCTGCTGCTGCTCGCGCTGGCCCTGGATTTCCTGTTGCAGGGCGCGGCGCTCATCGAGCTGCCGAACGATGAGGCTTTCGCGCTCGACGCGGTCGCGAAGCGTGGCCTGCCATGCTTCGTGCTCGTTTTGCTTCCTGATCCGGCCATAGCGGCCCGTGATCCGGTGCCAAATGCCGGAGAACCCGCGCGGCAGGCGGGCTGCGCGCTCCTTGGTCTCAGCGAGCCAGCGCTCTTCATGCGCTTCCTTCAGCGCCTGCCGCTCGTGGCGGTGCCGTCCCGTCATTTCGCTACGGCGGAAGAGCAGGACTTTGAGCCCGCGTTCGGCTTCGCGCTCCGCATCCTTGATGAAACTCTGGAGCTGTTCCGTCATCTGCGCGGCCATCGCGGCGCGGGCTTCGTCGGCAGACGGCAGTTTCTTGGGATCGCCGAGGCGGGCGGCGACTTCCTTAGTCTTCGCGCCGGTCAGGCGGGTGAGGCTATAGACCTCGCCGCGATAATCGACGGCGACGAATCCGCGCCGGTCGCCGCGCGCAAGGGTGAAGCCGCGTTCCTTGAGCGCATTCTGAAAAGCCGCGCCGGAATCCGACTGTTTCCAGCATTTCTGGAAAAGCGTCTTAAGTTGTTTGGGATCGAGCCCCGCACGGCGGGCCTGCTGCCATTCGGCTCGGGTGAAGTTCAGCGGATCGCGCAGGCTGCGATCTTCAAGCCCGCGCGGCATGTCCCAGCCATGTTCACGGTAGAGTTGCTGCGACACGTCGCGCAGCTTGACCTTGTAGTGCGCCATATTGAGTGCGCGCATGCGCTCAGGGTCGATCCGCGACCAGACAACATGTGCATGCCGCCGCCCGTCCTTTTTTGTGGAAGACGATGGCGCGCGGCTGGCTTTCCAGGCCGAGCTTTTCCTCAATTTGCGAAATCGCCTGCTCAAAGGCTTCAATGCTGACATTCTCGCCCGCAGGCGGGTTGAGGCTCATTGAAAAGAGATGCTTGCGGCAGCGCGTGCCGCTGGCGATGGCATCGGCCTCGTGGAAGGCACCGAGCAGATCATCACTCGCAAAGCCGCGCACGTCATGCAGCTCGACATGATCGTTATCCCGCATGGCGAGCAGGTACCGGGCAAGCTGCGGGCCGTCCCCGCGTTCCTTGGCTTTCAGGATCATGGCCCATCCCCCGGATTCTTGCCGAGGGCGCGCAGCAGATCGGCCCGCAGGGCGGATATGTCCCGGCAGGCTTGCTGCAAATCGGCTTCGGTTTCAGGGGTGACGGGCAGCGAGCCCGTGTTCACGGCCTTGGCGAGTTGGTTCAGGTTCGAGGACAGGCGCGACTGGCCAAGCGCCGCCAGGACACGCGCCAGAGCCTCATGATCCTTGACCGGGCTGTTGCCCTGTCGCTTGCGCGGGGCGGCATCCTGGTCAAACAGCCGCTCGCGGATATAGACGCCAAGCGGCTTGCGGCCTGCCTCCGCCAGCAACTGCGCTTTTTCGGCATAGGTCAGCCGCAGCGAGAAGGGCGAAGGATATTTCGCCGCTTTATCAGCCTGTTGGTGAAACTCATGGCGAAGGATCGTCATGGCCGCACCTCAGACCCTTAGCCGGGTCTAGCTGTGCGAGATGACGCTCCCATTCATCCAGCACCTCGAAAAGAGTGTTCGAACTCTCTCCTTCGAGGTGCGCCCGACGAGATGAAACTGGGCACTCTTACACGATTGTAATTGCTGTGTAATTTCATACGAGCAACGCGGTTCTTGCTCATATGCCAGCAGGTCTCTGCCTTCCTAGTGCCTAAGCAGAGACCTTCGTTGAAAGCCCAAGGCGGCTTTCAAATCGCTCATGAAGCCGTGCTGTCATCTCATCAAAGTAGGCTTTGTCGCCCTCTGTGATGGCGATAATGGCCTGTGTCTGCGAGGTCAACGATGCGATCACACGTTCCAGCGAACCTTTCACAACAGCAGCCTTCTTCTCGGACGCAGCAGCGGAATAAGCCGCTTTGGCGGCGTAATTCGACAAAGCCAGGTATTCTAGAACGCGCTGCTGCTCAGATTCATCATTTTCAACTGACAGGTTCTGCAATACGCGCGTCGCCCCGAAATGTCGCAGGAGCAACCTTCCGATCAGGCGCGGCCAATCATGGCCTTGCGCATTGTATACTGGGAGAATCTGTGAGGGCGCTGCCGTACCCGCGACCGGCTGCGCATGGCTCAGAATAATCTGCATTAAAGCGCGGAGTCTAACCATCTCGGAAGTCGTAATTTGTTTATCAGCCAGAGATTTTGATCTGATTTCGAAAGCCGTGACTGCTTCTTGGAATTTTTTGGCGGTTGCGAGACTTTGCGATGCTGCTGCGCGGCGTTGGTTACGCTCATGCGTTTCGCTGTCGGCATCTTGATCGTCGTTGATTGACTGCGGTTCGGATGTCCGAAAATCGATCTTGCCAACAGATTGAAACTCGCTGTCTTCGTCTCCCCTCAAATCGGGGCCGACTAGTCCGATCAGCCGATTAAGGCAGGCGCTCACCAGGTTCGCTGCCGCGTCTTCTCTGCTGTGCAGGTAGAGGCCGAACGGCTCCCCCTGCTCGTTGGCGAGTGTACGGGCGCGAATGAACTCCTCATAGGAAAGAACACGATACTCGCGCTCCTCCGCCTTCAGCTGAGAAGATCTTAGCTTTGGCTCGTTGATTGACTCGCCCGCGCGATCCGCGCTTTCAGCATCCTCAAGCGCGTTGAGCGATTCTATAATCGATAAATCCTCATAGCCTTTCTCGGCGAGCATATCTGCCCAGCGTTTCTTTGCTCCCCGGTGCGGGGGTAACGTCATCACGGTGAGCACGTCGATATCGGCCACCTGGATCGGAGCCGACATTGATCCGTCTAGGAAATGGAGCACACCATATTTCGGCCGAGCCGTATCGGGCGCGACAGCGAGTGAAGAACTTTGCCGTTCATTCACCTGCAACTGCGAAAGAGACGCACCATTGCGATCAAACAGCTCAACGCTGAGCGGCTCTGCAGTCACTTTCGCAGGGGGCGACCAGAAAATTTTACCGCCCCGCAGAATGAGTGCCCCGCCATCAATAGTGGGTTTTAACTTCTCCGGTTCGACAAACGATTCTTGCAATCGGTCGAGCTGATCGCGATGCATCGGAAACGAAGTATAGCCAGTCAATCCCAAAGCATCCAAGGCTGCCCCGCGCGGTACGCGCTTATAGATGGCCGCCTCCGCATTCCCTCCAAACCCTGGTCCCATCAGCGCGGGAAATGTGCAGTTCATGCTCCCCGAGATGACGTGGTCCCACTGGCTTCCTTGCGCGATTATCAGCTTGGCGTGCAGGAAACGTTTGGGTGAGCTCGGGCTCGCATCGAATAGTGCGACATCGCTGAACCTTGCCAACTCGGACGATGGAAACCCGCCGTTGTCGTTTTCGATGAGAAGATCGGTGGGAGGAATGCCTAAACCGGCCTTGAGACGGGCGACGCCCTCCAGCTTGGTATCCCAATACGGCGACAAGACTACTAGTCTCTCAATGGTGTCGCTTCCCACCGAGGCGATGATCTGGTCAAGGAGTGTGATCTCGGGCCGGTCGCATAGAAAATTAAGCGCAGTTTCATCGTCGCCCTTAAACGTCTGACTGTATACCGCATCACGGAGCCAGGGCGCTGACCGCAACGCACGTTTCCGGCTTTCGGGAAACCACAGATCGTCTTCCGGTACATAGCGCGCTACATAGTCCAGCGCAGCAGAAAAGAACTTCGCATTGTTCGGTTCATCCGTCGAATAGCTGATGCTGGCGACCTGCTCCTTGTTTCCGCCCAGTCCAAGCGCGGTCAGGTTTGCCGAGCCCACGAGCAATCGGCCCTTCGTTTCGCCGATAAGCAATGTGATCTTGGGGTGAAACGCAGTCGGCGCATGCGCTTTGACGAGATGGTAGCTCGTGCCTGCGAAGAGCGGCGGACCGTAGTCCGCGAACGCCTGATTGACCATCTCCCTGTCGGCCAGAACGGTGATGTTCCGGCATCCAGCACCTTTGAGCTTAGGGAACGGAATGTCCTCAAACGCGAGCGTTCCGAACGCGAAAGTTGTCATGAACGCCGAATGGAAACCGCCCTCTCCGAAAACATCAAAATATTTCATGCTTCCGCCACTTCGGCACGCCCCTCAGACGTCAGGCCATTGTCGTCGATCAGGCTAAGGTCGCGCAAAAACCGAACTGCCTGATCAATGCGTGGACTGCTGGGGGCCACGCGGAAGTCGCTCCTGTAGCGCAGCAAGCCGTCCTCAGGCTCGATATGGAATGTGTAGGCGCGCTGATTGCGGAATTTCCGCGACGCCACCCATAGATGGCGCTTCACCACACGCTCCCGGATCAAATCTGCAATCACAAAATCGGCGGGGTTGCCTTGCCTGCGGTCGAGAAAATGCGTCTCCGTCCTAAGCGATTGAAAATGATCTGCGTTGCCCAGCGTTTTATCGATCAGATCGGCTGCGTCAGCTGCTCGGTCTGTGAGCATTGCTATCAGCACAAAAGCGTTCTGAACCTGTGCCGCTGTCTCGCCGCTGTTTTTCGCTGCGAGCATGGCAGCGGCCACTTCCCGAATGGCCATTCGGGAAGTGGCCGCGTGACGTGCCGAAAACGCCTCCCAAGTCTCACCGTCGAGCGTTTCAACGAAGCCCGCCAGTTCCCCCGTAAGCTCACCGAGCGACATTCTCAGCCTTGGCGCCTGTTGCAGCAGCGTCAGCGCCGCCGATAGGACGGCCTCATAAGCAAGGCGGAGCAGATCGCTTGCCTGGTAAAGAAACCAGAGCTGTGGCACCTCTTGGCCATTGTCGCCTTCAAACGAACTGACGCTTTCAAACCAATGCCACTTCGTCTCTTCGGCCCGCGGTACCTTCTTCGCCGTATCGCTAAGCTTCAGAAGCATGGTAAGTGTTTGCCGGCGTCTCCGATCTGCATCGCTTTGCTTGCCGGATTTCCCTAGCAAAATTTCTTTAAGCAGGATGTGTTCAGCGCTTCCAGGCCTCAAGGCGCGGGGTTTCATCGCTTCGAAATTTGCAAGTGATGCAACCGTGATCGATCCTGCCTCCGCAAAATCAAAAAACTGATCCGCCGTCTCGCCCAATTCTTGGGCGAAGGCATCTGCCACCTTCAAAGCAAGATCGGAGCAGACTGGATTGGGGTTGGCATCCGTTGGAGCGGCAAGATGCACCAATCCGATTTCGGCCATTTGGGTAGAATAGATCGCTCCAAACGCGCCGCCCTTGTTTCGGAGGTAGCGTAGGCTCTCATGAGCGGTCGGATCAGCACCGGCTCTGAAATCTATGACGCCAGATACACCGGTTTCCGCGATGACGCTGTTCAGAATCTTTCCCGCCCAATCTGAGCCGGTAATGCCCAGTTCTGGTTCGCCGTAAGTGCAAATGAGAGCGTATAGCGCCTCGCATCTGCGTTGAAATAATCGGAACACTTCCGGGTCCGAATTGCGAATGCGCTCTTCGTAACGACGAATTATCAGCGGAAACAGAGAATAATATCTGTAGCGAAGAGTGATCGTGCTTATTCCAGGGACGAGAGACTGGTAGATTACCTCGATTGGCCTCTGCATGCCCAGCGGATCAAGCCCGCTGTCTTGCCCTAGCTCCGTCCATTCGGGAAATCCCTGTCCTAAATCCAATTTTGCATCCATAGGTGCGTTATCTTTTATCCTCAACGTACTGCTGACAACGCTCCAGAACTACCGGATCGAAGGAGGCAATGCCCAGAGGGACAGGATTTCCAATCGATGCCCCTACAGGGGCATGAACAATCGCGGCCATGGCGATGGATGGAACGAGGTAAAGTTCCAGTCCGCGCGGGAACCGCGCTGCGTGGCCTTCAGATATCTCATCAAAGGTTTCCTCAATGAAACGCGGGGGCGCAGCTCTGGTCAGGCACGTGCTGAGCGTGTTGGAGGTCCCATCGCCAGCGTCAATCTTGCCTACTTTTTCTTTGATCAGGGCAAGCAGCCCGCGAAGTTGCGTTGTCGCTCCCCAATGACGTGTCTGCGGTGCCACCGTGATGATGCGCTCCGGTGTCACCGTTGCGTTTGGTATGCCGTACTCCAGGATGGACAGAAAGCGCTGCAGATTATCCTCAAGTAACAAAGACCCGACTAGCGGAATTGTTTTGCGGTCGCTTCTGACTTCACCAACGCGGCCGACAGCTTCCCTCCAGTACCGCCTTTCGTTAAGGCCGGTCTTAACAGTGAACTCCTTTAAGAATTCCGGAGCAAGTGAGACGAGAGCATCGTATGACGCAGCGGCATCCAGCTGGTTCACCGGTGTTGCCAAATCTTTGACAAACAAAGCAACCGCATTCTCGATCTCCGGCCGGTCCGCAATCTCGTGCTCCGGACGCCACGAACTAAGATCGATTTCAGGAACGCTGGGGTTGGAAGCGCGGGCGTATGTGCGGATACGCAATGGAACCTGATAGCGTTCTTGCGGAACGATGACAGGATCGATCGAGTATAGCTGCCTTTTCTCGCCTTTCCCGCGATCAACCTGGTCGGCGATCTCGCGAAAGAAACGCTCAAAGCGCGCCGGTAGCTGGCGTGTTGTCCTCCCGGACCCCGCCGGGTCGCTGAGGCCGAGTTCAGGCAAGAACCTTTCGACTGAATCCGGTCGCTTTCGTGGCTGCGGCGCTATAGCCACGAGATCGAACCCTACGCCCCGGCGGCGCGACTCTACGCTATAGATCGACGGTTCCTTTTCATCCGCACGAAACAGACTGTCGCCAGCCGTGGTCAACCATAAACGGCCCTGCCTGCGCTCGATATATCCAGGCTCGGAGGCTTCGTTGAGGACATACTCCAACTCCATTGCGCTGAAGCCGAAAAACTCTGCCACATCGGGCTCATTCATCCCTGGCGCCGATTTCAGCAGCCTCAGAAGAAATTCGAGAGTAGGGCTGACCTGGGCGGCGACCGCGACTTTGTACTTCATCTCATAAGTACGGCAGGGAAGCAGGACATCTATGATGTCCAGTTCCACCTTCCGGTCCTCGTCGAGCGGCACCAGTTCGTGCCCCTTCAGGCTCAGTAGCGGACGACTAAGCGTTCCCACGGGCACCTCCTTCGGCGCGTCTAGGTTTTGAAGAAGGTTGCTCAGCGCGATTGGCGTCTTGGTCGGTGCCGAACAAGATTTCCGCCGCTATTTCCTGCGCGGAGCCATCGGCTGTGCGACGGGCAAAACTTGACGACAGGAGGCTCATCGGGCCGCCTTCGCGCCATCTGTTCCGCGCACCTACAATTACTAGACGGTCCATCGCCCGGCTGGCTGCGACGTTGATACGGTTGGGGGTAGCCAGAAAGCCATCTTGAATTTTCTTAACCCCGGCTTCCATGGGACCCGCCGAATTATTTCTAACCAGCGACAGCAGGATTATGGGATTTTCTTTGCCCTGATAACTATCAACGGTGCCGATCTTGATATGGAGATCCAGTAGATAAGCGAGTGGCGACTGTCTTAACGCCTTGTCAATCAGGTTTCGCTGCGCCGCGTACATACAAATGACCCCGATACCCGCTTGGTGCGTGGTCTGCTCCTGCAGCCACACGCGGAAAGACTCGTTCTCGTGCCATTTGGTCAGTAGGCCGATTATGGAATCGGCTTCTGCCCTATTGATACGACTACTGCCCATGGATTGCTCTTGGCCTGCGGATCCCAACCCGTCGGTTTCGATCCAGACCAGGGGCTTTTCCAGCTCCTCCGGCAGCACCTGTGCAAGAATGATCGGCTCTGATCGACCGGCTTCCAGGACGAGGTCTGGATAAAACGACTCGGACACAAGTTGTCCGATTGGCGGCAACATCCGGTACTGTGTCTTCAGCCGGGCACCGGCATCTCGTCCGTACTCAGTCAGGAACACGCGCTCGAAGTCGCTTCGCTGAATCTCTCGTTTCGGTATCCTCGTGCGATCAGCCACAAGGTTGACAACTTCGGCCTTGTGCTGCGGCTCCAGCTGCGCCTGGTCGCCAACAAGAACCGCCCAACGGGCCGCCTGCAATGGCACCAGTAGCTCGCCTGCCGTGCATCGCGCAGCTTCGTCAACGATGACAAGATCGAATGCGGTAGCTGTCAAGCCAAGCGACGAGCGTCCAAGGCCCACGCAGGTTCCCACTACGATCTGGCGCGTCCCCGCCAGGAAGGTCTCAAAACTGCGTTCAGCACGGGAAACACTGCCAATAAAGTCTCGTCCCAAACCGGCAACAGCCCGCAACCGCCCAATCTTGTCAGCGGAAACCGCGTGTTCCTTGCGAGCGATATCCGCAACGGCCTTGGCCACATCGTCAAGGACAGCTAGCCATTCGCTTTCAATGCGTTCTTCTGGCAGATTCACATTGATACCGATGTCTACCAGCAATGTCGTAAGCGTCTGGATCAGGCTGTTGATCCGCTGGTAGTCGGGGTCGCTGTCACCGCAGAGTTCGGCTATGCGCACGATGACAGGGCGCAGAGTCGTCTCCAGTTTCACAACTATCGCTATAGCGTCTTCTGGAATGGCCAGGGCTTTTCCTGCTACCGCCAGCCGCTCGGCAAAGGACGCACTGAAGCGGTCCTTGTAGCTCTGCTCCACCCTAGCGGTGTGAAACGGCCTCAGAGGAGCTGAAACCTGCCCGTCATTCATGGCAACGCGCAGCAAGCTCGGGTCTTCGCCCGCCTTTCGAAACAATGCGAGTACGGATTCGGCTGCCGTGTTGACGGCCTCATGCGACTGGCTGGCCAGCAGCACATTCCGTGCCAGACCTGCGGTGATGGCATAATGTGCAAGCGCGGCGATGAACCGAGTTTTCCCTGTGCCGGGCGGACCCTGGAGGATCCCAACCGGCCGGGTTTTGACAATGCGGCGGAAGGCTTGTTCCTGATCCTCGTTTAATCCGTAAGTTCTTAAGACTTCTTCGTCCAGAACATGATTGGTCACCTGCGGAGATGCGCCCGATCGCGGGTCAAAAACCGACAGAAGGTTCGCCGCCCGGCCGTTTCCTTCGAGGATGCGATCAACCGCATCGGTTCTACGCTTGAGGCTCTGGACCTCGAAATGGCTGACGAACCGTAGGCGCTGCCCTTCCTCAACAATGCGCGATCCGATGGCATTGCCGGTGTGGGCGCTTATGACCGCCAGATCAGGCCGGGACCGATTCAAATCGAGATCACCAATTCTGCGCCAGTTCCCCTTTGGATCCTGTCGCTGGACCCCGACTGTGTCCTCACGCGAGAAATCAAATTCGCCTGTCTCCAGCTCCAGAGCAACTTTGTGCCGTTGCAAAGACCTGTCGTACACGCTGTCGAGCAGAGCTATTCCATCAGTGGTAAGTTCGTTTTCAACATCCGTGAACGTACGCCAAAGAGCGCGGACATCGACATCAACTGGCTTTTGCTGAACCGGGGCGCGCGCGATCTCCTCAGCCAGCGCGTCCTCTGCTTCATCTTCGTCCGAGAGTTCTTCGACATCATCGGGCAGCGTTTTGAGCGGTTCACTCGTGGTGCCTGCGAGATACGTGCGAAGTTCCGCAGCAACGACCGGGTCTTCCAGAACACCAGACAGTGCCGAAAAATCATTGATATCGGACCGTGCGACGGTAAGATCGGCATCGATTGAATGAAATTCATTTCTCGCGATCTGAGCTATTCGCCATTGCTCAAGGGGCCAGCGGCGCGCGCGCACCGGCTTTCCGGTGTCATCGAGGCTGACTTCGATACGCTCAAACGCACCTCGAATAGACAGTGTTGCCTGGGATCGATCGAGGCGGCGGTGCAAGCTAATATAGAGCCTGCCTTCGTCCGGTTCGATGGGCCCGGTGTTTTCTCTCACTATAGAAACTGCAATCTGGGCTCGCTTTTCCTTGGCTACAACTACTTCTGGCGCGGTGAGTCGATCGTATACGAGATCGCAAGCCTCTTGCA
>Ga0182735_1000587_pt1 | contig 28573 bp, 27 predicted proteins | sample eDN5th30CKraftMG_FD_128524 | JGI IMG/M metagenome (GOLD analysis project Ga0182735, IMG submission 128524) | Enriched Miracle-Growth compost microbial communities from Emeryville, California, USA - eDNA 5th pass 30_C Kraft MG (version 2) (version 2) ...
GCATACCGCGAGCAGGTAGCCGGCCTCCTTGAAGCGATCGAGGGCGGCGACGACGCCGGGATAGGGGCGCGATTTGCCCGGAATGTTGACGTTGTAGTGGTCGATGAACAGGTCGAACAGCCGATCGTGCTCATCGAGGGGCAGTTCCACCTCGTGTTCGCGGTAGGCGCGCTCGATCATGATGCGGCCGCCATGTCCGACGAAGCGCTTGAAGCCGGCGCTGTCGACGGCCGGAATGGGGCCGGTCGCCAGGCTATGGTTGAGGCTTTCGAGCAGATCCGGCGCGGTATCGATCAGCGTACCGTCCAGGTCGAAAACAATGATCGGGCGCGTCATGGTTCATCCTGTCCTTATTCTTCAAGGCGAGGCGATAGCCGCTGGGGCCGTTTCGGGCAAGTCGAAGCACGGATCGGGCAGGGCGGGCCTTTGATCCGTGTGGCAAAAATGCTAGGAGCCGACACCGTTTTGGATTCCGGGTGGTTTGGGGCACGTGAAGGCATGGATGCTGCGCAACTGAAAATCGAGGCCGCGCGCGTCGCGCTCACGCATGTGAGCGACGGCATGAAGCTTGGCATCGGCACCGGCTCGACCGCCGAGGCCTTCGTGCGGCTGCTGGCCGAGCGGGTCGCGGGCGGCCTTTCCGTCATCGGGGTGCCGACCTCGGAGAGAACCGCGGCGCTGTGCCGGGAACTGGGCGTTCCCCTGTCGACGCTCGAAGAGATGCCCGAGCTCGACCTTACCATCGACGGCGCCGACGAGATCGATCCCGAACTCAGCCTCATCAAGGGCGGCGGCGGGGCGCTGCTGCGCGAAAAGATCGTGGCGGCGGCTTCCGAGCGCATGATCGTCATCGCCGACCGTTCTAAGGTAGTCGACGTGCTGGGCAAGTTTCCGCTGCCGATCGAGGTCAACCGCTTCGGCCTGCGCGCGACCGAGATCGCGATCCGTGCGGCCGCCGCCGAACTGGGTCTTTCCGGACCTCTCACATTGAGGATGACGGGCGACCAGCCTTTTGTTACAGACAATGGGCATTTTATCCTCGATGCATCTTTTGGCCGCATTCCGGATACAAGAGCGCTTTCGAATGTTCTCCACGCCATTCCGGGGGTGGTCGAGCACGGTCTTTTCATCGGACTGGCATCGGCCGCCGTTATCGCCAGCGACGGCGGTGCCGAAATAATCCATGCCGTTGTTCGATAACAGGGAGCTTTACCGACTATGATGCTGCATAAACCGGCCCGCCGCCTTTTCGCCGTCGTCGCGGCTTCGGCCGTGCTTGCCCTCTCGTCGCCGGCTTTTTCCCAGGAAGTTTCCGAAACACACCTGCAGGCCGCGCGCGACGCCATTGCCGCCATCCATGCGACCGATTCGTTCGACGGCATCCTGCCGAGCGCGGCGGGCGCGCTGGAACAGCAGCTGATCCAGAAGAACCCCGACCTGCAGGCGCTGATCACCAGCACTGTCAGTGAGAAGGCGCTGGCGCTGGCCGCGCGCCGTTCCGACCTCGAGAAGGAAGCCGCCCTTGCCTATGCGAAGGTGTTTTCCGAAGAGGATCTCAAGGCGATCGCCGCGTTCTACGCATCCGACGCCGGCAAGAAGCTGCTGAAGGACGGCCCCAAGGTCAGCGGCGAACTGGTGAAGGCAGCCGACATCTGGCAGAACGGCATCGCCCGGGACCTCGCCCAGCAGGTCGGCGAAGCGCTGCAGAAGGCGGTGGGAAGCACGGCGCCTGCCGCGCCGGCGCCGGAGGCGGCCCCGGCCGAAAACACCGGCAATTGATGTAGCGGCTTCGCAAACCGACAACCAAAGCCCGGGCAACCGGGCTTTTCTTTTTCCCGGCTACGACATACCTGTGAGGTCCAGTTCCGGATAACTCAGGAGACCGTCATGGCCGGGTATGACTACGACCTTTTCGTTATCGGCGGCGGCTCCGGCGGGGTAAGGGCAGCGCGCGTGGCGGCCGCCCTCGGCAAGCGTGTCGGGATCGCCGAGGAATATCGGTATGGTGGCACCTGCGTCATTCGCGGCTGCGTGCCCAAGAAGCTGTTCGTCTATGCCTCGCAGTTCGCCGAGCATTTCGAGGACGCCGCCGGCTATGGCTGGACGGTCCCCCCGGCAAGCTTCGACTGGAAGACGCTGGTTGCCAACAAGGATCGCGAGATCGCGCGGCTGGAAGGGCTCTACAAAAAAAACATCCAGGGCGCGGGCGGCGAGACCTTCCAGTCGCGCGCGGTCCTGGTGGATCGGCACACGGTGCGGCTGGAAGCCGAGGGCCGTACCGTGACAGCCGATCAGATTCTCATCGCCACGGGCGGGCGGCCCGCGGCGCATCCTTCCCTGTCCGGTCATGAATTGTGCGTGACGTCGAACGAGATGTTTCACCTCGAAGAATTGCCGAAGGCGATCGTGATCGAAGGCGCCGGCTATATCGCCATCGAGTTCGCCAATATCCTGCACGGGCTCGGCGTCGAAACCGCGGTCGTCTATCGCGGAATGGAAATCCTCAGCCGCTTCGACATGGATCTCCGCCGTGGCCTTCACGAGGCGATGGAAGCCAAGGGCATTCGCATCCTGTGCCAGACGCTGATCGAAGTGGTCAGCAAGCGGAGCGACGGCCAGCTTGATGTGCTGACGAACGACGGTAAGAAGCTGGTCGCGGGGCAGGTGCTGCTGTCGCTGGGGCGTGTCCCCAACACGGAAAATCTCGGCCTCGAGGCGGCGGGCGTGAAGCTGGACAAGCTCGGCGCCGTGGAGGTCGATGCCTATTCGCGCACCAGTGTGGACAACATCTGGGCCGTCGGCGACGTCACCAACCGCGTGCAACTGACGCCGGTGGCGATCCACGAGGCGATGTGCTTCGTAGAAACCGCGTTCAAGGACAATCCGACCGCGCCCGACCATGACACCATCGCTACGGCCGTGTTTTCGCAGCCGGAAATCGGCACCGTCGGCCTTTCCGAGGACGAGGCGGGCAAGCGCTTTGCCGAGCTGAAGATATACCGGGCTTCGTTCCGGCCGATGCGCCACACCCTGTCCGGCAGGCGCGAGAAGATGCTGATGAAGCTGGTGGTGGACGCCGCTTCGCGCAAGGTGCTCGGCGCGCACATATTGGGGCCGGATGCCGGCGAGATGGCGCAGCTTCTCGCCATCCCGATCAAGGCCGGACTCGACAAGGACGCGTTCGACCGCACCATGGCCGTTCACCCGACGGCGGCGGAAGAACTCGTTACCATGTACAAGCCGAGCTACCGGGTGAAGAACGGCGAGCGGGTCGACTGACCCGCCCGCCGCTGGCAGCTTAGAGCAGCGTGCCGCGCAGGATCACCAGCGCGACAGAGAAGTAGATTGCAAGTCCGGTGACGTCGACCAGCGTGGCGACGAACGGCGCCGACGCGCTGGCCGGGTCGAAGCCCAGCCGCTTCAGGACGAAGGGCAGCATGGAACCGGTCAGCGATCCGAACGTGACGATGCCGATCAGCGCGACGCCGACGGTCGCGGCGATCAGGTACCAGTGCGCGCCATAGTCGTAGAAGCCCAGGTGTTGCCACAGCGTGATGCGGGCGACGCCGACCAGTCCCAGCATGGTACCCAGCACCAGCCCGCTCGGCAATTCGCGCAGCGCCACCCGCCACCAGTCGGACAGCGAGATTTCGCGCAGCGCCAGGGCGCGGATGACGAGCGACGTCGCCTGCGAGCCGGAATTGCCGCCGGAACTCATGATCAGCGGGATGAACAGCGTCAGCACGATGGCCTTTTCGAGTTCCACCTCGTAGTGCTGCATGACGCTTGCCGTCAGCATCTCGCTGAGGAACAGCGCGCACAGCCAGCCGCCGCGCTTGCCGATCATCGGCAGGAAGCGCATCTTCATGTAAGGCTCGTCCAGCGCTTCCATGCCGCCGAAACGGTGCACGTCCTCGGTGGTTTCCTCGATCATCGTGTCGATGATGTCGTCCACGGTGACGATGCCGAGGATCTGGTCGCCTTCCACTACAGGTACGGCCAGAAGGTCGTATTTGGTGATCAGTTGCGCCACCTTCTCGACGTCCATCAGCGGCGAGGCGGTGACCGGCTGCCTGTCGGGTGCGATCGACACGATCTTGTCGTCTGGCGCGCCGGTGATGAGGCGGCGCAAGCCGATGGCGCGAAGCAGCGCATGGGTCGTCGGCTCGACGATATAGATCGCATAGACGGTTTCGCGCGTGCGCTCGACCTTGCGGATGTGCTCGAGCGTGCGGGCCACCGTCCAGTCCGAGGGGACGCTGACATATTCCGTGGTCATGATGGAGCCGGCGCTGCCCTCGGGGTATCCCAGGATATTCAGCAGCGTATGGCGCAGCATCGGATCGAGCGCGCCGAGCATGGCGCCTCGCTCCTCGTCCGGGAACTCGCGGATGATGTCGGCGGCGCGGTCGACCGACATCGCCGAGAGCAGGCGGGTCGCCTGGTCACGCGGCAGCATGCCCATGATCTCGGCGGCGTCGTCGAAATCGGGCTGGTCGAAGACGTCGACGGTCTGCTCGAACGGCAGTTCGTTCAGGGCGGCAATGGCAGCGTCGCGTGGCTGCTCGTTCAGCGCCTCGACGATGTCGGCGACGTGATCGTGGGGGGCGATGCGGACGGCAACGTCGCCGTCGTCAACGGGCGAAAATTCGTTCATGGCTCACTCCTTGCCGTCCAGCAGGATGCGAGCCCTTCAGGTCACATCGAGACGGACGGCACTTCTATTCGACTATGACTGTCGCCAGGCATGGCGTTGTGACCTTTCCGCTCGCCATTGAGATCGTGCGAGCCGGCTGCAACATAGGCCGGCGGCGCCTTCTGTCAACCGCGAACCCGGGCTCGGAGCATTGGCGACGTGGAGCGTCGCGATACTGTGATCGAAGCTTGCGGTTCCGGCCGTCGAAGACGGCTTCGGCGCCGGCGAATTGCCTTGTCTGGGGGAATAGGGGCGAGCATGCGAGGTTACCGCTTGAGGTGGCTACCTATTTTTGTATGGTCCGCGCAATGAAAAAACGGCGCATAGTGTTGTCGGAGAAAAGGTAATCGTGGAAATGACCAGAAAGCCGACGCCGGAGGTAACGCCGGCCGACTATCAGGCATTGTCGGACTTCCGCTATCTGTTGCGCTGTTTCCTGGAATTCAGCGAAAAGGCCGCGCGCGAGGCCGGCATCCAGCCGCGCCAGCACCAGGCGTTGCTGGCGATCAAGGCCTTCGAGCAACCGGTGACGATCGGCATCCTGGCCGAGCGCCTGCGCATCCGCCACCATAGCGCGGTGGAACTGGTCGATCGCCTCGTCGAGGCCGGCCTGGTCGTGCGCGTGCAGGACACGAACGACAACCGCAAGGTCATCCTGCATCTGACCGCGCGTGCCGAGGCCTATCTGAAGGAACTGTCGGCCGTGCATCTGGATGAACTCTCGCGCATCGAGCCGGTGCTGACGCGCATCCTGACGCATGGCAAAGGGCGGTATTCGAGGGCGGAGGGCCGACGCCACAATCCTGCAGCGTGAGGCGCCGCCGGCCGTTGCCGTGGTTTACTTCTGGCGGATGCGGATGCGCGGCAGGCGCTTCCAGCGGTCCTCGAAATTTTCCGGATGGGCGAGAATGGTCGTGAGTTCGGCCGGCAGCACGGGAGCGAGCGCCGTCTTGACCGCGACGCCGTCGGCGATGGCCAGGACGCTGTCGTAGAAGTTGGTCCCGTCGGCCGCCTTCGGCGGCACGGCTTCGTGCATGATGCTGATGACGGTGACGTCGCGGCAATTGTCCTTGATGGCCTGGTGGAACGCGATCTTGCCGTCCGGGTCGAGCGCACCGGTCGCCTCGTCCAGGAAAAGCAGGCCCGGCTGCTGCAGGAGGATGCGCGCCACCACGAGCTTCTGCTTCTGCCCGCCGGACAGAAGCTGGTCCCAGCTTTTTCCCTTCTGGTTGTCGTCGGCCAGGTATTCGATGAAATCGCCGAGCCCGGCCTTGTGCAGCGAAGCCGCAACCTGCGTGTCGGAATAGTCGGCCGGGGCCTCGGGCAGGCAGACGAGTTCCTTCAGCGACAGCGGCGGCAGCTTGACCTCCTGCGCGGCGTAGAAGGTCTTCACCCCCTCCGGGAAAACGACGGTGCCGCGTCCATAGGCCCAGAGCCCGTTGATCGCCTTGATGAGCGAGGTCTTGCCGCAGCCGGATTCGCCCTTGATGAACGTCCACTCGCCCCGTTTGAAGCGCAGGCGCTCGGCCGACAGGAACGGGGCGGCGTCCTGTCCGTGGTGGGTAAGCTCCAACCCCTGGATGCTGAGGCCGAAGACCGGATTCTGGAGCCCGTAGTGGAAATCGGAATGCCCGCTGCGCTGGTAGAAGGCGCGCGGTTCCTGCACGGTCTCGATGGCTTGGGCGAGGTCGATGACACGCCGGCTGTTGGCTCGCAGCGAGGCGATGGCCGGCATGACATGGATGAACCAGGAGCACTGGGTGATGAGCGCATTCACCAGTTCGGCTCCGGTTATGTAGCCCTTGAGGTCGACGCGGTTGGTGATGAAAGGCACCAGGCCCGGCCCGTAGGCGACGATGCGCGCGCCGACGAAATTGTAGATGCGCTCGAACGAGCCGTAGCCGGCGTTGACGACATTCATGCGCGCCCAGGTTCGGTCGATATCGACATAGAGGCGCTCATGCATCGCTTTCTGCGCCGCCTCGCCGCGGGAGGCCGCGACATGGAAGCTGCGGCGAAGGAAGGTCGTCAGTTCCCCGCGATAGCTGCCTTCCGCGGTCTGCATGCGGATGGACAGCCGCTCCAGCAGGCCGCCCAGCCGAATGGCGATGTAGGTGTTGAGCGGTACGTAGATGGCGACCGCGGCCAGCGCCAGCACGGCGCTGCCGTACTCTCCGAACATCTCCAGGCCATGGACTTCCGTCGACATCGAGAGCAGCTTCTGGCCGACGAAGAAGAGGGAACTCGCCACCGCCATGATGCCCATGGCCAGGCCGATCGCACCGCCGGTCATGCCCTTGATGGATTCCTGGATGCGCTGGTCGATGTTGTCCGGCGCCTGCACGTCGCCGCCGTTCTGCGCATGGAAATGGGTGTGGTTCTGGTCGAGCAGCGCCTCGTTGAAGCGGCTGTCGAGCCAGCTGCGCCATTTGCGGTGCAGCGTCGCGGAAATGTAGGTCTTTGTGCCGGTAATGCCGGCATCCTTGATGATCACCAGCAGGACCAGCATTCCGGCGCTCGTCAGCAGGGAGCGCAGCGGCGTGGTGTTGGCGGCGTCGTGATAGAACGCGATCGAATTGATCAACTCGCCCGACATCTCGGCAAACCACACGCCGGTCTTGCTCGAAAGCGCGGTGAGCAGGGCGATGACGATCGTCAGGCTCCAGGCTTCCTTCCAGTGGTCCGAGAACCAGTAGGCTCGGATCAATCCCCAGAAGCTTCGCATCGAGGAGACTGGCGTGTGGAGCGGCTCCGTCGCGCTTCCACGGTACCATCGTTTCTGTATTGAAGGTCGCGGTCGGTCGTCGCGAATCACTGTCCGTCCAGTTCGGTCTTGCTTTGTTACAGATGGTAACAGCAATTGATCATTTTCAATGAATTTAGTTTCCAACTTCCGAACGAGAGGCGCCCGACGTGGCTTGGCGGCAACAGGGAAAACCGCGACGCCCAGTCGGACGATACAGATTATATTGTGATTTCAAATGGTTGCCGAGATTCTTTAGGGGTCTTCGAGACCGAGCGAAAGAGGCGGCCACAGGGCCGGGCGCAGGCGCTTGTCGGAGAATCCGGGCCGGATCGCGTTTCATGAAGCGCTTTTACGCCGGCTTTCATGACAGAAACGCGACACAAATGCGGCGGCCGTAACAAAGCGTGATCGTGATTCGCGGGGCGATTCGCGTCGTCGCCACGCGCACAAATCCGGTCTAGAATAGCGGCAGGGCATCGTGTAAGGGAGCCGGCATGCCTATATAGCAGCGTCGCGGGTAATTTTGCCCGCCGGAAAGTGTTGGTGTTACAATGACGAAGTGGTCGCCGAATTCGTGGAGAGCAATGCCTATTCAGCAGGTTCCGGCTTATCCGGACGTAGATCTGCTGAATGCCACGGAGGCCCAACTCGCTACCTTTCCGCCGCTGGTTTTTGCAGGCGAGGCGCGCAAGCTGAAAAAGCAGCTTGCGGCTGTCGCTGCCGGTGACGCATTTCTTCTGCAGGGCGGCGATTGCGCCGAGAGTTTCGCCGAGCATGGCGCGGACAACATCCGCGACTTCTTCCGCGTCTTCCTGCAGATGTCGGTGGTGCTGACCTTCGCCGGTTCGCAGCCGGTCGTGAAGGTCGGCCGCGTCGCCGGGCAGTTCGCCAAGCCGCGCTCGGCCGACAACGAGACGAAGGGCGGGGAGACGTTGCCCAGCTACCGCGGCGACATCATCAACGGCATCGACTTCGACGCGAAGTCGCGCATTCCCGATCCGCAGCGCCAGGTCATGGCCTACCGGCAGTCGGCGGCGACGCTCAACCTTTTGCGCGCCTTCGCGCAGGGCGGCTACGCCAGCCTGGAGAACGTGCACAAGTGGATGCTCGGCTTCGTCTCCGACAGTCCGCAGGGCGAAAAGTACCAGTCTCTGGCCAACCGCATCACCGAGACGATGGACTTCATGAAGGCCGTCGGCATCACCTCGGAAACGAACCATGCGCTGCGCGAGACGGATTTCTATACCAGCCACGAGGCGCTGCTTCTGGGCTACGAGCAGGCGCTGACCCGCGTCGATTCGACCTCGGGCGACTGGTACGCGACGTCCGGCCACATGATCTGGATCGGCGATCGCACGCGCCAGCCCGACCACGCGCATATCGAGTACTGCCGCGGCATCAAGAACCCGCTCGGCCTGAAATGCGGCCCGTCGCTGACGGCGGACGGGTTGCTGGAACTGATCGACCTGCTCAATCCGGAGAACGAGCCGGGCCGGCTGACGCTGATCGCCCGTTTCGGCGCCGACAAGGTCGGCGATCATCTGCCGGCGCTGGTGCGGGCGGTGAGAAAGGCCGGGCGCAGCGTCGTGTGGTCGTGCGATCCCATGCATGGCAACACGATCACGGCGGCCGGCTACAAGACGCGGCCCTTCGATCGCATCCTGAAGGAGGTGCAGACCTTCTTCGAGGTGCACCGCGCCGAAGGCACGCACCCGGGCGGCATCCACATCGAGATGACCGGCAAGAACGTCACCGAATGCACGGGCGGCGCGCGCGCCATCACGGCAGAGGATCTGCACGATCGCTACCACACGCATTGCGATCCGCGCCTCAACGCGGACCAGGCGATCGAGCTGGCGTTCCTGGTTTCCGACCTTCTGCGCAAGAACCAGCCCGTCCTGCACAAGCAGGCCGTCAACGGTTGAGGTTCCGCGCATCGCGAACGAAAAAAGCGCCGGTCCGTCCGGCGCTTTTTTATGCGGCGTGTCCTGGAGACGCTATTCGGTCTTGTACAGGAGCCAGTTCTTGGCCGAACGGCCGGTCATCGACGAATGCCGGGTGACGCGGTTGCGGCCGGTCATCTTAGAGCGGTAGAGCGCCTGGTCGGCCTTGGTGTAGAGGTCTTCGGGGCTTTCGGCCTCGGATGCCATGCACATGCCCATGGAAACGGTGACGAGACCGCAACTCGTTCCGGCGGGGCCGCTGGAAAACGGCGTCTGCTCGATCAGGATACGGATGCGGTCGGCGATCTCGTAGGTCGCGTCCTCGCTCACGCCCTCGACGATCAGCGCGAACTCCTCGCCGCCGGTGCGGGCGACGAAGATATCGCTGCGGACACCGCTTTGCAGCAGGGCGGCTATGCCCTGGATGATCTTGTCGCCTGCCGGATGCCCGAACTGGTCGTTGATACTCTTGAAGCGATCTATGTCGGCCAGGATCAGCGCGTTGAAGAGGATGCCCTTGTTGCTATTGTAGATTCGCGCGATTTCCTTGTCGAAGGCGCGCCGGTTCCAGATCTGGGTGAGCGGGTCCGTATCGGCCAGGCGCTTGTACTCTTCCAGCTTGGTCTTGACGCTGTCGAGTTCCGCCGTCTTTTCGCTGAGCGTGCTCGCCACCTGCTTGCCGTGGTCGATGGTCGATGTCGTGGCTGCGGAGATGGCGCTGACGATCTTTTGCAGCAGGTCGCCGGAAACCAGATTGCGATTGCTCAGCCCGATCGAGGTCTCGTCGAGAATCCGGCCATATTTTTCGATGTGGCTGTGCTCGCTGCGAAGCAGCGTGGCGATGTCTTCCAGTTCCCTGGCGACCACGTCGCGCGCCTGTTCCACGATCCGGTGGCCATGGCTCTGCGCAAAGAAGCGCTGGCTGATCTGGTCGAGGTCTTCCTGGGTGGGGTGCTTGCCCAGCGAAACCACGGCCAACTGCAGTTCCGCGTTGGTCCCGGTCAGGGCCTCGTAGAAAACTTCGTAGTTGCGCGGCAGGCCGAGGACGCCCAACTGGCGCATGGTCGCGACGACGGCTGCGGCGATATCGGTCATTCGTTCGCCCTGAGCCAGTGCCGCCTGCATGTCCGTACCTCTCCATGCTCGAAACGACAACGGGAGCGGTCTTGTGAACAGGCGAATAGGATGAAGTGCGCCCCCAAATTGCGTCCCCCATGTACCGGATCATAGATGCGGCGTCGCTAAAGTTTCCTTAATGCACTGACTTGGCGCGTTTTTTCGTGTCAGGTCGCAGATAGCGATGCATTTTTGACGCGCTGGCGCAAAGGGCGGGGCGGATGTCGTAACCGCTCTGGCGCTTGCGGCCCGAAGCTGGAATGGTTGGCGGCTTCTCTACCGGCTCCAATCTTGCGGAGGATTTCATGGCCACCCCCCCATACGGGATCATGCCTGTGCGGCGCGGTCCGCTTCCGGACGAAAGGCGCGCTGCGGGGCGTCGTCTATTGCCATTGTTCGCAATGCCGCAAGCAGACCGGCCACTTCGTGGCTTCGACCAACTCGAAGGACGAGGACATCGTCATCGAGGGGCAGGAGGCGATCCGCTGGTACGAAGCGTCCGATGTCGCCCGACGCGGATTTTGCGGAACCTGCGGGTCGGTGCTGTTCTGGAAGCACAAGGAACTCGACACGATCTCCATCATGGCCGGCTCGTTCGACCACCCTTCCGGCCTCGCCGGCGAGGCGCATATCTTCGTCGCCGACAAGGGCGATTACTACGAGATCGAGGACGGTTTGCCGCAATTCCGGAAATCGACCCCGGCCATCAAGGTTGCGCAGGATTGAAAGACATCCGATAAGCGCTTCCTTTCGTGGACTAGGCAGGGCGGGCTATTCCCTTGCCGAAGGATCGAGAGTGACCCGGTTATGAAGCGGCTAGTCGACGCGTACCTCAATTCCGTTCGTGCCTTTCGCCGGCTGGCAGGCAGCGAGGCGGCGTTCAGGCAGGAACTGGCCCTGCTGGCCCTGGCCATTCCGGTCGGATGGTTCGTCGCGACCTCCTGGCGGGGCTATGCGCTGCTGATCGGCATCCTGCTTGTCCTGATCCTCGTGGAGGTGCTGAACACGGGCATCGAGGCGACCTGCAATGCCGTCAGCCGTGAGTTCAACATCGAGATTCAGCTGGCCAAGGATTGCGGTTCTCTCGCAGTGCTGATCGCCATCGTCCTTGCCGCCGGCGTGTGGGCCATCGCCCTCATCGAGCGGATAGTCGAGGCTTTGGCCTGAGCGCGCCGCTTCTGCCATTGCACAAGCCCGGCGGGAACCATAGATGGGAGCGGTGGCAGACCACCATCAATCAGGAATCGCCCCGATGATCGACGCGCCCGAAGCTTCGAAATTGACGGATCGCGTCGCCGCGCTCGTCGAGGCGGCAAAGCGCGCCGGCGCGGATGCGGCGGACGCGGTCGCGGTGCGCGGCCGTTCGAGCGGCGTGTCGGTGCGTCTCGGCAAGGTCGAGGCGACCGAGGCATCGGAGAGCGAGGACGTATCGCTTCGTGTCTTCGTCGGGCAGCGGGTCGCCAGCGTTTCGGCCCCGGCCGCGTCCGATCCCGACGCGCTTGCCGAGCGCGCGGTCGCAATGGCCAGGGTATCGCCGCGGGATCCTTTCCAGGGACTGGCTGACGCCTCCCTGCTGGCGAAGGCGCCGGTCGATCTCGACCTGTTCGATGCCACGCAGGTGTTGGCCGAGCAACTCAAGGAGAGCGCTCTGGCGGCCGAGGAAGCCGCCCTCGCGGTCAAGGGCGTGACCAATTCCAGCGGCAGTTCCGCCGGTGCCGGGCTGGGTGGGCTGGTGCTTGCCACGTCGCACGGTTTCGTCGGCCAGTACGTCGCCTCGCGGTTTTCCCGCTCGACCAGCGTGATCGCGGGCGAGGGTACCGCCATGGAGCGCGATTACGATTTTTCCTCGCGCCAGCATTATGCCGACCTCGACGCGCCGGAGGCGATCGGACGGCGGGCGGGCGAGCGCGCCGTGCGCCGCCTCGGTGCGCGCAAGGCAAAGACCGGCCCCGTCGACGTGATGTTCGATCCCCGTGTCGCGCGCGGTATCGCCAGCCACCTTGCCGGGGCGATCAATGGAGCATCCGTCGCCCGCAAGACCAGCTTCCTGCGCGACATGATGGGCAAGAAGGTCGCGGCCTCCGCCATTACCGTCACCGACGATCCGTTGCGCCGTCGCGGCCAGGCTTCCCGCCCCTTCGACGGCGAAGGCGTGGAAGGCAAGAGGCTGCTGATGGTCGAAAACGGCATCCTGAACCATTGGTTCTTGTCGACCTCGGCGGCGCGGGAACTCGGCCTCACCACCAATGGGCGCGGCGCGCGTAGCGGCTCTTCCGTGTCGCCATCCTCGACCAATCTCGCCATCGAACCGGGCGAAAAGACGCCGGAGGAACTGATCGGCGCGCTCAAGACCGGGTTCTACGTCACCGAGGTGTTTGGGCAGGGCGTCAATATGGTCACCGGCGAGTACAGTCGGGGAGCTTCCGGGTTCTGGATCGAGAACGGGGAATTGACCTATCCCGTCTCGGAGGTGACGATCGCGTCCAACTTGAAGACGATGTTCCTCAACATGGTCGCCGCCAGCGACCTCGACCGCGATTTCGGCACGGCGGCGCCGACCCTGCTGATTGAAGGCATGACCCTTGCCGGCAGTTGAAGATACCGCCCTGACCGACGCCGAACAGGACCTGGACCTGCTGCGCGATGCCGCGCGCGAGGCCGGCGTCATCGCGATGCGCTATTTCGGCAGGAATCCCGAGGTCTGGATGAAGGAAGGGGCGTCGCCGGTAAGCGAGGCCGACTATGCGGCCGACGCCTTCCTGCGCGATGCGCTGCTTGCCGCTCGCCCCCACTATGGCTGGCTCTCCGAGGAAACCGCCGACGACCCGGCGAGGCTATCCGCCCGGCGGACCTTCGTCGTTGATCCGATCGACGGAACGCGCGGTTTCCTGCAGGGGCTCGACACGTGGTGCGTCAGCGTCGCCGTGGTCGAAGGCGGCAAGCCGCTGGCCGGGGTGCTGGAATGTCCCGCCAGGAAGGAAACCTACACGGCGCTGCCGGGCAAGGGCGCTTTCCTCAACGGTCGCCGCATCCAGGTCGGGAACCCTCGGCCGCGAATGGAAATCGCCGGGCCGAAAGCGATGATCGACCGCCTGCCCGCGGACTGGCAGGCGCAACTCGTCCGTGCGCCTCACATTCCGTCATTGGCTTACCGGCTGGCCATGGTCGCCAGCGGCGCGCTCGACGGGACTTTCGTCAAGCCAGATGCGCATGACTGGGATATCGCGGCGGCCGACCTCATCCTGCGCGAGGCGGGCGGCGAACTGGTCACCCGTGACGGCCTCGCCCCCGCCTATGGCGGCGCCGTGATTCGTCATGGCGTGCTGGCCGCCGGCAGCGGCGACCTGTTCGCCGCGATGGCGGCAGTGATTGCGGATATCGACAGCTAACAGACGGTTTTCAAGTCGGCGGCTTTGGTCTAGACAAGCCGAAAATCTCACGAATTGTGAAGGATCGACATGGCTGGCGACAGCGAAAAGAAGCAGCTTCTGCACCTGGTTTTCGGCGGTGAGCTGAAAAAGGTCGGCGGAACCGAGTTTCGGGATCTTCATGAACTCGACATCGTCGGCATCTTTCCCGACTACCAGTCGGCGGAGGCTGCCTGGCGAGCCAAGGCCCAGGCCAGCGTGGACGACGCGCATATGCGCTATTTCGTCGTGCATCTGCATCGGCTGCTTGACCCGGACGGCAAGACCGACGCGTAACGATGGAGCAGGCTTCAAGCGAGCAGGTGCCGGCCCCCACATCCAAGAAGAAGCGGGACCGGAAATCGAAAGCACTGTGGAAACGGATACGCCAGCCGTTGGCGAAGTCGCGCTTCGTCAAGGCTGCTCTGGCCAACCTTCTGGTGCTGGGGCTGCGCTTCGTGCGTCTGACCAATCCGCTGGTCAAGGGATCGGTCAAGATACTGGGCGGGCCTTACGTGGACCGCGAACCGGTTATCGTCGCGCTCTGGCACGGGCAGCATCTGCTCGCCCCGGTCTTCTACCCCAAGGAGCGCCGCCTTGCCGCGATGGTGTCGCGCAGCGCGGATGCGGAGCTCAATGCCGACGTGCTTGCGAGGTTCGGTATCGAGATCGTCCGCGGCTCCGGCGGTCGCGAAGGTGCGCAGAACACCGACAAGGGCGGGGCGCGGGCGCTGATAGCCTTGAAAAAAGCGCTCGGTGCAGGCACCAACGTGTGCATGATCGCAGATATTCCCCATGGCACGCCTCGTGATTCGGGGCAGGGCATCATCCTTCTGGCAAAACTTTCCGGCCGCCCCATCCTCCCGGTCGCATTTACAACCAGCCGGCGCAAGGTTCTGGAAAAGAGCTGGGACAAGACGACCATCAACCTGCCTTTCGGCCGGGGATCGACCGTGGTCGGCGAACTGGTCGAGGTTCCGATGGACGCCGACGAGGACGAATTGGAGCGCAAGCGGCAGGAACTGACCAGGGCGCTGAACGCGGCGACGCGCGAGGCCTACCGCATGGTTGACGAGCGGCGATGAGCGAGCGCTGGGCCCGCACCGCGTTGATGCTGTACCGCTGCGCCGGTGCGGCGGCCTATCCCCTGGTGGGCTCCTACGTCGCCTGGCGCGTGGCCAAGGGCAAGGAAGACCGCAACCGCAGCCGCGAGCGCTACGGCTTTACCCGGCGCGAGCGCCCGGCAGGCCCGCTGATCTGGGTTCACGCGGCAAGCGTCGGCGAGACCATGGCCGTGGTGCCGCTGATCGAGAGCATTCTCGACTACGGCGTCAATATCGTGCTGACCACCGGAACGGTCACCTCCGCGAAGGTCGCGGAGGAGCGTCTCGGCCAGCGGATCATCCACCAATATGTCCCGCTCGACCTGAAGCCGGTGGTCAGCCGGTTCCTCGACCACTGGCATCCGGACCTTGCCATCATCGCCGAATCCGAGATCTGGCCGATGACGATCCTGGAACTGGGCGCGCGCCGCATACCCCAGGTGCTGGTCAATGGCCGGCTTTCCGACCGTTCCTTCCGGTCGTGGAAGAAGCGCTCCAGCATCGCCGCCGCGCTGTTCGAGAATCTCGCCCATGTCATCGCCCAGTCGGAAGTCGACGGCGAGCGCTTCCGGGAACTCGGCGCGCGGCCGGTTTCGGTCTCGGGCAACCTCAAGGTCGATACCCCGCCGCCGCCCGCCAATGACGGCGCGCTTCATGTCCTGAAGCAGGAGATCGGCGCGCGCCCGACCTGGGCCGCCGTTTCGACGCATGACGGCGAGGAGACGGTCGCCGCCGAGGTTCACAGGACGCTGGCCTCCCGCCATCCGGGCCTGTTGACGATCATCGTGCCGCGCCATCCCGAACGGGCCGACGCGCTTGTCGAGCAGTTTTCCAGCATGGGCCTGAAGGTTACGCGCCGCAGCGCCGGCGAGCCGGTCGAGCCCGACACCGCGATCCTGCTTGGCGATACGATCGGCGAAATGGGCCTTTACCTGCGGCTGACCGAGATCGCCTTCGTCGGCCGCTCGCTGATGTCGGAAGGCGGCCAGAACCCGCTGGAGCCGGCGATGCTCGACACGGCGGTGCTTTCCGGCCGCAACGTGCAGAATTTCCGGGATTCCTATCAGCGCCTGATCGACAAGGGCGGCGCCAAGCTGGTCCGCGACCCGGCGATGCTGGCCGGCGCCGTCAATTTCCTCTTGACCAACGAGCGCGCGCGCCATGCCATGATGGCGGCCGGGCTGGCGACGGTCGACGAGATGCGCGGCGCGCTCGGCCGCACGCTCAAGGCACTCGAGCCCTTCATCCAGCCGCTGGTCGTCAAGGCGCGCCTGAAGGGCGCGAACGGGCGGTAGCGCGTGGCTTCCGAAGCGCCCCCGTTCTGGTGGGAAAAGCCGGACTGGCGCGCCTGGGCGTTGTGGCCGCTCTCCCTTTGCTACGGTGCCATTGCCGGTTACCGCATGAAGCGGGCGCCGCGCGAGAAGATTGCCGCACCCGTGCTTTGCGTCGGCAACTTCACCGTCGGCGGCACCGGCAAGACGCCGGTGGCGATCGCTCTGGCGAAGCGGGCCGGCAAGATGGGCCTGAAGCCCGGTTTCCTGTCACGCGGCCACGGCGGCACGTTCGGCGAATTGCATGTCGTCGACGCGCAGCACGACAGCGCCCGCCATGTCGGGGACGAGCCGCTTCTCCTGGCCGCGCATGCGCCGGTGGTCGTGACGCGCAACCGTGCGGCCGGCGCGAGGCTGCTCGTGGAAAAGCACGGCTGCGACTTCCTAATCATGGATGACGGTTTCCAGAGCGCGCATATCCACATCGACTATGCGCTTCTGGTCGTCGATGCCCGCTACGGCCTCGGCAACGGCCATGTCATCCCCGGAGGGCCGCTCCGCGCGCGGCTATACGACCAGTTGCTGTATGCCGATGCGATCCTGAAAATGGGCGAAGGGTCGGCTGCCGACGCGTTGGTGCGGCGCGTGGCGCGCAGCGGCCGCCCAGTCTTCGAGGCCCGCGCCTGGCCCCGGGGCGGCGAAGCGGTGGAGGGCAGGAAATGGCTGGCCTTCGCCGGTATCGGCCATCCGGAAAAATTCTTTTCCAGCGTCGAGGAAACCGGTGGCAAGGTCGTGGAAAAGCGGCCCTTCCCGGACCATCACTTTTATCAGGAAGACGAACTCGCCGATCTCGAATCGGCCGCGCGAAAGGCCGGCCTTGAACTGATCACCACGGCGAAAGACGCCGTGCGCCTGCAAGGGGACCGCGTGCCAGCCGGCTTCATGGACAGATTGCACGTCCTGGAGATCGAAACGGTGTTCGATTCCGACCATATGCCGGAACGCATCATCGGCCAGACGCTGGAAGCCTGGGGCCGGCGCAAGCTCGGCGTCTGAATCAGCGCCGCTTGCGCCATTCCGGATGTGCGGCGAGTTCGCGTTCGAGCGAGACGCCGGCGTCGACATAAGCCTCCTGCCGCTCGACGCTCCAGTATTTGAGTTCCTCGAGCGGGATGTTTTCGCCGGTCACCGCGCAGCGGACGAAGGCGCCGGGGCTGATCACCTGGAAATCGCCATCGAGATAGCGGATGCGGGCTTCCCTGCCGCCGGGGCCTTCAAAGCGGTTCATCATGGCATGGCCTTTGAAATGGTCGCAGTTTCCATTGCTATAAACCGCCCGGCGGTCAAGCGCGAGAGCGGTGTTGCACCATTGGCCCGCTGGGCAAACTGCGCCATCGTGTCAGCATCGCCCGGCGCCTGTCGTAAAACGGGTATCGGCCGGCCCGCGCCTGCGGTAAGCCGGGATGCACCTACGAGGAATGAACACCATGCCATCCGCAACTGCGGCAGCCAAGCCGGGTATCGACGTAACCGCCGCCATCGCCCTCGCGATCACCATCGTCGGCTGGGCTTCGGCCTTTCCGGCGATCCGGGCCGGGCTTGCCGACTTCGGCCCGCTGGAACTCGGTTCGCTGCGCTTCACCATCGCGGCGGTGCCTTGCGCCCTTTATCTCGCCGTCAAGCAGCCGCCGCTGCCCAAGGCGGGCGAGTGGTGGCGCTTTGTGTTCGGCGGCGTCTTTTTCATCGCCATCTATACGGCCCTTCTCAATATCGGCGAGCAGACCATCTCGTCGGGCGCGGCGAGCTTCATCATCAACGTCGCCCCGATCCTCACCGCGATCATGGCGGTTCCGATCCTCGGCGAGCGCTTTTCAGCGGCCGGCTGGCTCGGCACGGCGCTGTCGTTCGCGGGCATCGGCGTCATCGCGGTCGGCGAAGGCAAGGGGCTGCATTTCGATCGCGGCGCACTGTTCGTGCTGGGGGCGGCGCTGTGCACGGCGGTTTCGACCATCGTGCAGAAGCCGCTTTTTGCGCGCCATCATCCGCTGACGGTAGCCGCCGCCAATATGGTCCTCGGCGCCCTGTGCCTGTTGCCGTTCCTCGGCAGCGGCCTTGCCGAGGCGGCGCTGGCGAGCCCTGCAGGCCTCGGTGCCGCCATCTATCTGGGGATCGTACCGAGCCTGATCGCCTATGCGGCCTGGGCAGTGGCGTTGTCGCGCCTGCCGGCTGCCCGCGCGACGAATTATCTTTATTGCATTCCGCCGGTCGCGACCCTGACCGGCTTCTTCTGGCTGGGCGAAATCCCGACCTTGCTCGGCATCGTCGGCGGCGTGCTGGCGCTGGGCGGCGTGGCCGTGGTGAATTTCAGGCGCTGAAGCTCAGCGCCTTCCGAACAGGCGTTCGATGTCGGCCAGTTTCAGCTCGATATAGGTCGGGCGGCCGTGGTTGCAGGTGCCGGAGCCCGGCGTCGCTTCCATCTGGCGCAGCAGCGCGTTCATCTCGTCGGCCTTCAGTAGCCGGCCGGAGCGCACCGAGCCATGGCAGGCCATGGTGGCGGCGATGTGGTCCAGCTTCGACGCCAGCGTGTCGACGGTGTCGTTGTCGGCGATCTCGTCGGCAAGGTCGCGCACCAGTTGCTGCACGTCGGTCTCGCCGAGCATGGCCGGCGTTTCGCGCACCGCCACCGCACCGGGACCGAAACGCTCGATGCCGAGGCCGAACCGGGCGAGCGTCGGCGCATGCAGGGCAAGCCGTTCCGCGTCCTCCTCCGGCAGGTCGACGACTTCCGGCAGAAGCAGCATCTGCGCCGGTACCGGACGCGCATGCAGCGCGTTCTTCAGCGCCTCGTAGACCAACCGCTCATGCGCGGCGTGCTGGTCGACGATGATCAGCGAATCGTTGGTCTGGGCGACGATGTAGTTTTCGTGAACCTGCGCGCGCGCCGCGCCGAGTTCCTTTGAAAGCAGCGCTTCCGCCATTTCCACCTGTCCGGCGCGGGCGTCGGCGCTGTACGGGGCCTGCGGGCCTTCGCCGAACCCCATGTCGAGCGGCCGCTGCGGCGATCGGGAGAGGTCGAAATCGCCGAAGCCGGATGCCCTCTGCACCGCCTCGAAGCTGCGGTGTCCGCCTGCCGGCCCGGAATGAGGGTAGGGCGCGGCACCTGGCCGGAAGGCCGCCACCATGCCTGCCGCACCGGTGGTGGCGGGGCGGATGCCGGCTCCCGCCAGCGCCTGCCGGACCGCGCCGACGATCAGCCCGCGCACCAGGCCGGGATCACGGAAGCGGACATCGGCCTTGGCCGGATGGACATTGACGTCCACCGTGGCCGGGTCGAGGGACAAGAACAGGGCGGTGACGGCGTGGCGGTCGCGCGGCAGGACATCGGCGAAGGCGCCGCGAATGGCGCCTGCGATCAGCTTGTCACGCACCGGGCGGCCGTTGACATAGGCGTATTGCTGAAGCGCGTTGGCGCGCGTGAAGGAGGGAATGGAGACATGGCCGGTCAGCCGCACCCCCTCGCGCTCGGCGTCGATGGGGATCGCGTTGTCGGGAAAGTCCTTGCCCATCACCTGCGCGATCCGGCGCAGGCGGCCTTCCGGCGTGTCGTCGGTGGCCGGCAGTTCCAGCGTCGAGCGGTCGCTGCCGGCCAGCGTGAAGCGCACGGCCGGAAAGGCGATGGCTATGCGCTTGACCACGTCGCCGGTGGCGCTCGATTCGGCGCGCTCGCCCTTCATGAATTTCAGCCGGGCAGGGGTGGCGAAGAAGAGGTCGCGCACCTCCACCGTGGTGCCGCGATTGGCGGCGGCCGGCCTTGCCGGCGAAACGAGACCGCCTTCGACGGCGATTTCCACGGCGCTGTCGCTCGTCGCGGTGCGCGAGCGGATCGACAGTTTCGCGATCGAGCCGATGGACGGCAGCGCCTCGCCGCGGAAGCCGAGCGAGCGGATGTCGTGGATATCGTCGGCGAGCTTGGAAGTGCAGTGGCGCGAGACCGCCAGAGCCAGTTCCGGTTCGGAAATGCCGGAACCGTCGTCGGTGACGCGGATGAGATTGAGGCCACCGCCGGCAGTGACGATCTCGACGCGCGTGGCTCCGGCGTCGAGCGCGTTCTCCACCAGTTCCTTGACCACGCTCGCCGGCCGCTCGATGACCTCGCCGGCCGCAATCTGGTTGATCATCGTTTCGGAAAGCTGGTGAATGGGCATCAGCGGACCATACGCGGATTCGCCGCAAGACGATAGAAATCAGGCCTGCGAGGCAAGCCAGTCCCGCACTTTTCGCGCGCTCTCGGTCAGTTCCCGATTCTTCGGCCAGGCGACGTGGAAATCAAGCCCGGTGCGCAGGACATGGCCGGTCACCCGCACCAAAAGGCCGCTGGCGACCAGCCGGTCGGTCAGGTGGCGCCACCCGAGCGCGATGCCCTGGCCCTCCATCACCGCCTGGATCACCAGCACGTAGTCGTTGATCTGGAGGCCACGATTGGCGACCGCCCCGTTGACCCCGGCCGACTGGAACCACTCCTTCCAGTTCGCCGCAGGGCGGAATGGCTCCTCGAGATGGATCAGGCGATGCAGGGTGATTTCGGCCGGGCTCGCGGGCAGGCCATAGCGCGCGATGTAGGTCGGGCCGGCGACGGCGTAGATCTCTTCTCGGGCAATCGGCAGCAACTCGTAGTCGGGCCAGTCGGTGGCCGCACCGCCGCGAATGCCGAGCGGCACGCCCTCGGCCAAAAGGTCGACGTCACGGTCGGCGGTCTGGAGGCGAAGGTCGATGCCCGGCAAGTCGTCGCGGAACTGCTGCAGCCGCGGCATCATCCAGAACGAGGTGAAGGCGGTCGATGCCGACAGCGTCACATGTGCCGCGCCGGAGCGGGCGCGAAGGTCCTCGGCCGACTTGCGGATATGCGACAGGCCGAGCGTGACATCGGCAAGGAAGCGCGCCCCGGCATCGGTCAAAAGCACCTGCCGGTGGCGCCGTTCGAACAGCTTGGTGCCGAGTTGGTCCTCCAGGCCGCGGACAGCATAGGAGACGGCGGCCTGCGTCATGCCCAGTTCCCGCCCGGCGGCGGTGAAACTCGACAGCCTTCCGGCCGCTTCAAAGACGATCAGGCTGCCGGCGGAGGGCAGCAGGTGGCGAAGGCTCTGCATAAATAGAGCTTATACAAGTGATCAGGATTTTCCAGCGTCACAGCGGCTATTCCAGCCGCTAGCCTCGTCCGGAATTCAGTGAGGCCGACCATGAACACCGATACTCTCGACATGCCCGCCACCGAGCCTGCCAGGCGCCGCGAGCGCGGCGGCCGCAACGCCCGGCGCGAACTGCGCTCGCACGGGCCGGAAGGGCATGGCAGGCCCTATATCGTGCGCAACATTCCGACCTACGACATCCTGTCGGAAGAAAACCTCGTGCGCATCGAGGAGACGGCGGATCGGATTCTTGCCGAAATCGGCATCGAGTTCCGCGACGATCCGGCAGCGCTGGACCTGTGGCGGCGGGCGGGTGCGAGGATCGACGGCGTGCTGGTCAGGTTCGAGCCGGGGATGCTGCGCGAAATTCTCAAGAGCGCGCCGGCCGAGTTCACGCAGCACGCCCGCAATCCCGCCAATTCGGTGCGGATCGGTGGCAACAATGTCGTCTTTTCGCCTGCCTACGGCTCGCCTTTCGTCATGGACCTCGACAAGGGCCGCCGCTACGGCACAATCGAGGATTTTCGCAACTTCGTGAAACTGGCGCAGGCTTCGCCCTGGCTGCACCATTCCGGCGGCACCATCTGCGAACCGGTGGACGTGCCGGTCAACAAGCGTCACCTCGACATGGTCTACAGCCACATAAAATACTCCGACCGCGCCTTCATGGGTTCGGTGACGGCCGAGGAGCGCGCGGAAGATTCCATCGACATGGCGCGCATCGTCTTCGGCCGCGATTTCGTGGAGCAGAACTGCGTCATCCTCGGCAATGTAAACGTCAACTCGCCGCTTGTGTGGGACGCGACCATGACGACGTCGCTGCGCGCCTATGCGCGCGCCAACCAGGCGGCGGTGGTGGTGCCGTTCATCCTCGGCGGCGCCATGGGGCCGGTGACGAACGCGGGCGCCATCGCCCAGTCCCTCGCCGAAACCATGGCGGGCTGCGCGCTCACCCAGCTTGAGCGGCCGGGCGCGCCGGTGATCTTCGGCAATTTCCTGTCGTCGATGTCGCTGCGCTCGGGTTCGCCGACCTTCGGCACGCCGGAGCCGGCGATCGGCTCGATGGTGGTGGGCCAACTGGCGCGGCGGCTGAAGCTGCCGCTGCGCTGCTCGGGCAATTTCACCACCTCGAAGCTGCCCGACGCGCAGGCGATGAACGAAGGCACCATGTCGATGCTGGCGGCGGTGCAATGCGGCGCCAATTTCATCCTGCATGCGGCCGGCTTCCTCGACGGACTGCTTTCCATGTCCTACGAGAAATTCGTCATGGACACCGATTTTTGCGGTGCGCTGCATACCTATCTCGACGGCGTGAAGATCGACGACAACCAGTTGGCGCTGGAGGCTTTCCGCGAGGTCGGGCCGGGTAGTCATTTCTTCGGCTCGCAGCATACGCTGGCGAATTACGAGACGGCGTTCTGGGATTCCGAGATCGCGGACAACGAGAATTACGAGAAATGGGAGGCGGCGGGCTCCCACGATGCCGCCGTGCGCGCCAACCGCCGGTGGAAGAAGGTGCTGGTCGACTATGTCGAGCCGCCGCTCGACCCCGGCACCGACGACGGGTTGAAGGATTTCATCGGCCGAAAAAAAGCCGGGATGCAGGATTCGTGGTATTGATCGCCGCGAATCCCCTGGCCCGGAGCCCCGGAATGAAATCGCTGTTGTTGCTTGCGGCCCTTTGTGCCTCGATGCCGGTTGCGGCTGCCGCCGGGCCGGCGGCGGACGCCGTGCGGTTCTTCTACACGCCCGAGGTCCGCTTCGAAGCCGATTCTGACTATCGCGACCGCTTCACCGAACCGGTGACGAAGCTGTTCGAACTGAACGATGCGGCGATCGCCAAGAATCCCGACCAACTGGCCTGCATCGATTTCGATCCCGGCCTGGATGCGCAGGACTTCGACCAGTCCACCCTCAACAAGACCCTCGAGCTTTCCGAGCAGGTGAACGGCGACAGCGCCCAGGTGACGGCGACTTTCCGCCTTTTCGCGGATGACGAGGATTCGGACCGCGAGATGCTCTGGTCGCTGAAAAAGGTCGGCGGCGACTGGAAGATCGCCGACATCGCCTCCAGGACCCATAACTGGAGGTTGAGCGAGCTCGGCTGCATGGCGGGCGACGACGCGGACTAGGTCCGGGCGCTTGCGCTGGATGGCGGCCGGCACTCATCCCCTGCCGCGATAGGGGGCGACGCCGGTGTCAGGCAGCCATGCGCCCTCGGGCGGCGCGCCTGTCTGCCAGAACACGTCGATCGGGATGCCGCCGCGCGGATACCAGTAGCCGCCTATGCGCAACCATAGCGGCTTGGCCGCGGCAACGATGCGCCGGCCGATCGACAGGGTGCAGTCTTCGTGGAAGGCGCCATGGTTGCGGAATGAACCCAGGAACAGTTTCAACGACTTAGATTCGATCAGCAGCTGGTCGGGTGCGTAGTCGATGACGATGTGGGCGAAATCCGGCTGCCCGGTGACCGGGCACAGGGAGGTGAATTCCGGGCAGGTGAAGCGCACGATCGCAGGCGCGCCCTCGCCACGCGAAAACGGCACCGTCTCGAGAACCGCGTGTTCGGGGCTGTCGGGCGTCTCGGCTCTTGCGCCAAGCTGGGTAAGATTTGTCGTTTCGGTCATGGCATGCCCCTTGGGTATAGTGCGCCGGTCGCGGGAGGCGAGAGGTCGCGCCGGCATAGGGATATAGATCGAAACGGCCGGAGCGTGCGCCCGGTCTCGATGGTAGCCGGCGTTTTGGTACATTTTGCGGTGGATTTTTCGCAGGCGCGGCGCGACAGTCCCGGTGACAAATCGGGAGCTGGCATGTCTGCGACTTTTCTTTCCCATCTGGACAGCGAACTGGAAGGCCTGAAGGCTGCCGGGCTCTATAAATCCGAGCGCGTCATCACCTCCACGCAGAGTGCCGCGATCGAGGTCGCAGACGGCGACAGGGTGCTGAATTTCTGCGCCAATAACTATCTCGGCCTCGCCGACAGCGCCGAATTGCGCGATGCCGCGAAAAAGGGCCTGGACCGCTACGGCTACGGCATGGCCTCGGTGCGCTTCATTTGCGGCACCCAGGAAGAGCATAAGCAACTGGAAGCGCGGATCTCCGCCTTTCTCGGCATGGAGGATACGATCCTCTATTCCTCCTGTTTCGATGCCAATGGCGGTCTGTTCGAAACGTTGCTTTCGGAGGAGGACGCTGTCATCTCCGACGCGCTCAACCATGCCTCGATCATCGACGGCGTGCGGCTGTCGAAGGCCAAGCGCTTCCGCTACGCCAACAACGATATGACAGCACTTGAGGAGGAACTGAAAAAGGCCGAAGGCAGCCGCTTCAAGCTGATTGCGACCGATGGCGTCTTTTCCATGGACGGCATCATCGCCAATCTCGGCGGCGTGTGCGACCTCGCCGAGAAATACGCGGCGATGGTGATGGTGGACGACAGCCATGCCGTCGGCTTCGTCGGCCGGCATGGGCGCGGCTCGGCCGAGCATTGCGGCGTCGAGGGCCGGGTGGATATCATCACCGGCACGCTCGGCAAGGCGCTGGGCGGCGCGTCCGGCGGTTATACGGCGGGCAAGCGGCAAGTGGTGGACTGGCTGCGCCAGCGCTCGCGCCCCTACCTCTTTTCCAACACGCTGATGCCGGCGATTGCCGCGGCCTCGCTCAAGGTGTTCGACATGGTCGAGCACGGCGACGGCCTGCGCCGCAAGCTCTATGACAATGCCGGGCATTTCCGGGCATCGATGTCGAAGCTCGGCTTCACGCTGGCCGGGGCCGACCATCCGATCATCCCGGTCATGCTCGGCGATGCGGCGCTGGCGCAGGAAATGGCGGCGCGAATGCTGGAGCGCGGCATCTACGTCATCGGCTTTTCTTTTCCCGTCGTGCCCAAGGGGCAGGCGCGCATCCGCACGCAGATGTCGGCGGCGCATTCCACGGCCGACATCGACCGCGCGGTCGATGCTTTTGAACAAACAGGCAAGGAACTGGGTGTGATATGACGCTGGTCTCGTGAAGCGGTGTCGCCAAACCTGGAGAAACCAAGATGATCGTCACCGAGATGGACAAGGCCGCATGCCTTGCCCTGCTGAAGGACTCCCGCTTCGGCCGGCTGGCCTGCGCTAACGACGGCCAGCCCTATGTCGTCCCGATCAGCTTTGTTATCGAAGGCAGCTATCTCTACGGGTTCTCCCTGCTCGGGCAGAAGGTCGACTGGATGCGCATCAATCCGAAGGTATGCGTGCAGATCGACGAGCTCGAAGGTCCGCAAAAATGGCGCAGCGTCGTCCTATCCGGCCTTTATGAGGAACTGCCGGATCGCATCGGTTTCAAGGTTCAGCGAGACAGGGCCTGGTCGCTGCTCAGCCAGCACGCGCAGTGGTGGGAGCCGGGTGGCTTGAAGCCGATGGGTGAACAACCGACGCCGCATTTGTTCTACCGGATCGGTATCGGCGAGATCAGCGGCAGGCAGGCATCGCCCGCCGAGCAGGATTAGGTCGCTTCAGGCGACTGGCAGGAGGATTTCATGTCGAACATGATGCGGGCGCTGGTAAAGGCCAGGGCCGAACCGGGCATCTGGATGGAAGAAGTGCCGGTGCCCGAAATCGGCCCCAACGACGTACTGATCAAGGTGAGGAAAACCGCGATCTGCGGCACCGACGTCCATATCTACAACTGGGACCAGTGGGCGCAGAAAACGGTACCGGTGCCGATGGTGACCGGACACGAATTCGTCGGCACCGTAGCCGACGTCGGCTCGGCGGTGAGCGAATACCGCATCGGCCAGCGCGTTTCCGGCGAGGGCCATATCGTGTGCGGCCACTGCCGCAACTGCCGCGCGGGCCGGGGACATCTGTGCCGCAACACGCTTGGCGTCGGCGTCAACCGACCGGGAGCGTTCGGCGAATATCTCGCCATTCCGCAGCACAATGTCGTGCCGATCCCCGACGACGTTCCCGACGAGATCGCGGCCATCTTCGATCCGCTCGGCAATGCGGTGCACACGGCCCTTTCCTTCGACCTCGTCGGAGAGGACGTGCTGGTGACCGGCGCCGGGCCGATCGGCATCATGGGCGCGCTGGTGGCGCAGTGCGTGGGCGCGCGCAAGGTGGTCATCACCGACATCAACCCGGTACGGCTGGAACTGGCGCGCAAGCTTGGCGTCCAGCATGTCGTCGACGCCTCGAAGGAAAAGCTGAAGGACGTCATGCCGAGCCTCGGCATGACCGAGGGGTTCGACGTCGGCCTGGAGATGTCGGGCGCTGCACCCGCCTTCCGCGACATGATCGATACCATGAACAACGGCGGCAGGATTGCGATCCTGGGCATCGCTCCGACCGGTTTCGAGATCGAATGGAACAAGGTCATCTTCAAGATGCTGCACCTGAAGGGCATCTACGGCCGTGAGATGTTCGAGACCTGGTACAAGATGATCGCGCTGGTGCAGGGGCCGCTCGACGTGTCGGGCCTGATCACCCATCGCATCGGGATCGACGACTACATTTCCGGCTTCGAGGCGATGAAAAGCGGCAATTCCGGCAAGGTGGTCATGGACTGGTGAGGCGGCAATGCCCATCTTGCGCCGGGCGCGCTATTGAGGCACACGGCGTGCAGTGTTTTGCGGAGATCCCATGAGCAAGCCCAACGCCGCCGTGACCGCTGGCAAGGTCGTTTTCGATAACCAGGGTCCGCTGTCGCTGATTGCCGGCCCATGCCAGCTGGAAACGCGCCAGCACGCTTTCGACATGGCGGGCGCGCTGAAGGACATCTGTGCAAAGCTCGGCATCGGCCTCGTCTACAAGACCAGCTATGACAAGGCGAACCGCACTTCGCTTTCCGGAAAACGGGGGGCAGGCCTCGAGGTGGCGCTGCCGATCTTCGACGATTTGCGCCGCGAGTTCTCGCTGCCGGTGCTGACCGACGTTCACACCGAGGAACAATGCGCGATGGTCGCGCCGCATGTGGACATTTTGCAAATCCCGGCCTTCCTGTCGCGGCAGACCGACCTTCTGGTCGCCGCCGCCAAGACCGGCAGGATCGTCAACGTCAAGAAGGGTCAGTTCCTGGCGCCGTGGGACATGAAGAATGTCGTGGCGAAGGTAACCGGCTCCGGCAACGCCAACGTGCTGGTGACCGAGCGCGGCGCCTCCTTCGGCTACAACACGCTGGTGTCGGACATGCGCTCGCTGCCGATCATGGCCGAGTTCGGCGCGCCGGTCATCTTCGACGCCACCCATTCGGTGCAGCAGCCGGGCGGGCAGGGCGGTTCCTCCGGCGGCGACCGCCGCTTCGTCGAGACGCTGGCGCGCGCCGCCGTTGCCGTCGGCGTTGCCGGCGTGTTCGTCGAGACCCACCAGGATCCGGACAACGCCCCCTCCGACGGCCCCAACATGGTGCCGCTGAAGGACATGCCGGCCCTGCTCGATCGGCTGATGGCCTTCGACCGCGTGGCCAAGGGACGTTAGCGAATCCATTGCGTTTTGCCCGGCATTGGCTAAGACGGGCGCACCTTTCAATCGATCAAGCGAGGCTCTGCAATGACCGCCATCATCGATATCGTCGGCCGTGAAATCCTGGACAGCCGCGGCAATCCGACCGTGGAGGTCGATGTATTCCTCGAAGACGGGTCGATGGGCCGGGCGGCGGTTCCTTCCGGCGCTTCCACCGGCGCCCATGAGGCGGTGGAGCTTCGCGACGGCGGCGCGCGCTACCTCGGCAAGGGCGTCGAGCGTGCCGTGGAAGCAGTCAACGGCGAGTTGTTCGAGGCGATCGGCGGCATGGAGGCCGAGGACCAGCTCCATATCGACCGCACGATGATCGAACTGGACGGCACGCCCAACAAGAGCCGGCTCGGCGCCAACGCCATCCTCGGCATTTCGCTGGCGGTGGCAAAGGCTGCGGCCGAAGCTTCCGGCCTGCCGCTCTACCGCTATGTCGGCGGCGCCAATGCGCATATCCTGCCGGTTCCGATGATGAACATCATCAACGGCGGCGCCCATGCCGACAACCCGATCGACTTCCAGGAATTCATGATCCTGCCTGTTGGTGCCGACTCGATCCGCGAGGCAGTGCGCATGGGCTCGGAAGTCTTCCATACGCTGAAGAAGGA
>Ga0182735_1000588_pt1 | contig 28562 bp, 28 predicted proteins | sample eDN5th30CKraftMG_FD_128524 | JGI IMG/M metagenome (GOLD analysis project Ga0182735, IMG submission 128524) | Enriched Miracle-Growth compost microbial communities from Emeryville, California, USA - eDNA 5th pass 30_C Kraft MG (version 2) (version 2) ...
CCGGAGGCAATCGTCTGGCCCGGACAATCACCCGGATCGGCACCCCCATCTGCCCAGGCGATGGCCCAGATGCCCATCATGCACTAAGATTGAAACCGGACCACCCTATGGGGTCAGGCCACTTGCCGGTGGCCATCCGCGCCCGCGATGGCGGCCTCACGGTCATCGCCGTGGACCAGAATTTCGATCCGGGCGGCAAGATGCTGCATAGCGGCGCCCAGGTATCGCTTGGCGGTGGCGATCCGGTTCAATTGCGCGACATTGCCGGGCAGGCCGACAAGGAAGGCTTCATCACCGTACCTCCGATCCACAAGCCGGAGGAAATGACCGAAGACGTCGATTTCCTGTTCAACGACATTACAGACTGGTCGGTGGTCGACGCCGCGGCGATGGCGCCCTATCGCTACAATGAGCGCGAAGAGCACCGGGCATGGGCCGATATTGCTACGGCACCCGGCAGTTCCTGATAGACAACTACATCCGCTTCGGCCGCATCCAGGGCACGCATCCCAATGGCGGCATCTCGCGGGCGCGACGCGCGGTCGCCTTCCTCAAGTTGGGCGACAAGACCGACATCAAGGCAGGCACCGTGACGCGCGAGGATGCTGGCATCGACGGCAAGTCCTCGAGCGCCTTCGCTCCGCGCTTCATGGCGGATGGCAGCCAGATCGCCGGCCCGAACACCGTTACCAATGGCGGGGCGCTGTCGCGCGGGCTGGAGTTTAGCGCGCGTGAAAAAGGCGTCCAGTTCATGCTCAACCGCCGCATGGTCGAGCTGATCCGCGAACAGCCGTTTTCCGGCCGCGTCATCGGCATCAAGGCGGAATATTCGCCGCGCTTCGACCCGGATACCGGCAAGCAGCTGACCAGCTACTGGACGCAGGGCAACATGGAAGAGACCCGCAGCACGGTCTATATCCGAGCCCGCAAGGCGGTGATGGTTTCCACCGGCGGCCACAGCCAGAATCCGCAATTCCGCAGCATGTTCTATCCGGCATGGCGCGATCCGGCCACGGTTCGAGCGCCATGGCATTGCTGGGACCGCACGGCCAGGATGCCAGCGGCATCATCGCCGGAATGCGGATCGGCGCTACGCTTGCCGGCATGCAGCAGAACCTCGGCACCAATATAACGGGCCACATACCGACGCGCATCGCGACCTTCGATTCCTACACCGACATGCTGCCCGGCCACCCGACCTTCTCATATCGCGGCTCGACCGGCATCACGCTCGGCAGTTCCTCCTATGAGCATCTGGTGGCGGTCAATCAGGTCGGGAAGCGCTTCTACAACGAGATGGCGCTCGGTTCTTCTTACCCGACGCCGGTATGGCCCGGCGGCAAGAGTGCCGGCTCGCCGACCAGCTCGATGGATCACGTGCAAGGCGACTGGCGCAATTGCAGTCCCGACTGGGTCCGCCAGATGTACAACAAGTACTCCCATATAGACGCCGCGATCGCCATGAACGAAGGATCGACCGCGCCGGACTTCTATTCGGGACCGCTCTGGGCAATCTTCGATGCCGGCACGCTCGATCGCGATGGCTGGGACATTTCCTTCCCCTTCACGAGCGACAAGAACGGCACCTTCTTCACCGCCGACACGATCGAAGACTTGATGGTCAAGCTGACGCAGTACCGCTACCAGCGGGTGCCAGCCAAGCACCTCAAGGAGACCATCGACAAATGGAACTCCTATGTCGATGGCGGCAAGGATCCGGACTTCGCCCGCGAGGCCGATGCACCGATGCACAAGATCGACACGCCGCCCTTCTACGCCGCCCTGATCGCGCCAATCTGGCACGACTCCTATGGCGGCCTGCGGATCAGCGGCAAGGCTGAGGTGATCGACCTGGAGGGCAATGTCATTCCCGGCCTGTTCGCTGGCGGTGAAGCAAGTGGCGGCGGCCAGCAGCACGGCCTCGGCCGGTGCCTGGTGCATGGCTACATCGCCGGCAACAGCATCGTCCAGATGAAGGGTTGAACCCAACGCCAACCCGGCGGGGCGATGAGCCCCGCCAATTCTCCGTGAATTTCATGTCAGTCTTGCATTCCCCCATTCATGACAATTGCACCTGCACCGTCGACGTGCTCGACGGCGAGGTGGATGCCGGCCATGGCTTCAGAGTCCGTGCCAGTGCGCGCTGCGCCCAGGGGTGCGACCTCCGCGGCGTCACGATCGCCTTCCACGCCCCCGGCGGCGAGTTGGCGACAGCCATGCTTGCCGAGGCCGATGATGACGGCGGCTACACCACCGACGAAGTGACGCTGGCCGCTCCGGCCAGCGCAGGGCACCACCATTTCACGGCAACCATTACCTCTTCGGCCGAGGGGCTGGCGCATGCGGCACCGCCAGCGGCGTTCGAAGTCGCCGCGAAGGCGCATGCGGCGCGGCTCAACGCCTGGGACCTGCCGAGCGCCATCGTTGCCGGCGAGGCGTTCCGCTTCAAGGTGGGCGTCAAATGCTCTGCCGATTGCGACCTTGCCGGCAAGCCGGTGGCACTCTTCGATACGGATCAGCGCCAGGTCTCCACGGCGCAACTGGGCAACGACATATGGCCCGGCACGACTGCGCTGTTTTTCGCGGAGATGGCGGCGCGAGCGCCGGACGATGCGGGGCGCCACGAATGGACGCTTGCGGTGCCGGCGGACGAGGCCGGGCTGCCGCCGCATGCCGCGGGGACGGCGGTGCTGTCGCTCAATGTCGTTGCGGCGCCTGAGTGCAGCGTGACGGTCGAGACCATCGCCCAGGACGGACAGACGCCCATCCACGGCGCGCGCGTGGTGATGCATCCCTATCGCGCCGTCAGTGACGAGCACGGCATTGCCCGCCTGCGCGTTGCACGGGGCGACTACACCATCCTGGTGTCCGCCGCCAAGCATCTGCCGATACGCAGGGATGTGACGCTGACTGCCGACCTCATCACCCGGGCAGAACTGGAACACGAGCCGCCGCCGGCCAATCCCGACGACTTCTACTGACCCACGCCACCGACCGGCGCAGGAAAAGGATGTTCAAGATGCACACCAAAGTTGCGATCATTGCCACTGCCACCATGCTGCTGGCTCCCATCGGTGCCACGGCGCAGGCCCAGAACGCAACGACTGGCCCGGCGGCATCGGCCGACGCCGCACTCATGAGCGCCGGGCAAAAACTCTACACGACCGATTGTGTCGCCTGCCATCAGGCCAATGGCACCGGCAACCCGCCGGCATTCCCCGCGCTGGCTGGCAATGCCAAGCTCGGCGATCTCGAATCGATCGTTTCCAACATTCATAAAGGCAAGAACAACATGCCGCCCTTCCCCCAACTCGGCGCATCCGACATCGCCGCGCTGGCGACTTATATCCGCAATTCCTGGGGCAATAGTTTCGGCGGCGTGAGTGAAAGCGATGTCGCGCCGCTGCTGGGAAGCAGCGAAGGCTCGCAAGAAGGAGCATCAGCCGCCTCGCAGAGCATATGGACGGGGGTCTATACCGAAGCGCAGGCGGAACGCGGCGCACCGGTCGTTTCAGGCAGCTGCGCCAAATGCCACGGCCGCGCGCTCAACGGCGCCGGCGAGCCCGACCAGCCTCCGTCTCCGGGCATCGCCCGCGCCGGCTTCCTGCAGCGCTGGGATGGACGGACGCTGGAGGCGCTGTTCAACTATACGAAGTCGACCATGCCGAAGGACAATCCCGGCCAGTTGACCGACCAGCAATATTCCGATGCCATCGCGGTGATGCTCTCGGTAAGCAAGGTGCCCGCAGGCGATACGGAGCTGTCATCCAATCCGACCAAACTCGGCGGCATCGTCATCAAGCCGAAGGCCGAGTAGCGCCTGTCGCCATCGAGTTCCGATAGGAGCTTCGTGGCTGCCCGTCTCCGCATGTATTCCGCTCGGCTCACATCGCGCGGGCGATAGTTGTCCGACAGGCCGCCCTATCAAATGGCTAGTCGCTTCCATGCGGCGTTTTCGGCCGAAGACCGCACGCAGGCTTCGATGAAGGCGACGCCCTCCACGCCGTCTTCGACTGTCGGGAAGATCACGTCGTCATCCGGCGTGCGTCCTTCACGCGCGGCGCGGATGGCGCGCGCGGCCTCGGCATAGATGGTGGCGAAGCCTTCCAGATAGCCTTCCGGATGTCCGGACGGAATCCGGCTCACCCGTGCAGCCGCCACGCCGGCGCCGGCGCCGCCTCGCGTGATCAGCTGTTTCGGCTGCCCCAGTTCGGTGAACCAGAGATGGTTGGGCTGTTCCTGGCTCCACTCCAGCCCGCCCTTGGTGCCGTAAACACGCAGGCGCAACCCGTTTTCATTGCCGGTCGCCACCTGGCTTGCCCAGATCGACCCTTTGGCGGCAGGGAGCCCGTCCCCCGGAGCGAAACGCAGCGTGATATGGGCATTGTCGTCCAGCCGGCGGCCGGGCACGAAGGCATCGAGATCGGCCGACAACAGGTCAACCTTGAGACCGGTGACGAAGCGCAGCAGGTTGAAGGCATGCGTGCCGATATCGCCAACCGCCCCGCCCGCGCCCGATTTTGCCGGGTCGGTGCGCCAGTCGGCCTGTTTGGAACTGACCGCTTCGGTCAGCCAGTCCTGCGCATATTCAGCCTGCACGACGCGGATGTCGCCGAGAAGACCTTTCTCGACCATTTCCCGCGCCTGCCTGACCATCGGATAACCGGTGTAATTGTGGGTCAGCACCAGCAGTTTGCCCGTGCGCGCCACCAGCGCCGCCAGTTCCCTGGCATCCGCAAGGTTCGATGTCAGCGGCTTGTCGCAGATGACATGGATGCCAGCCTCGAGAAAGGCTTTGGCTGCCGGCCAGTGCACGTGATTGGGCGTGACGATCGACACCGCCTCGATGCCGTCGGCGCGCTGCGACTCCGCCTTCGCCATTTCGGCGAAGGAAGCGTAGGCGCGATCCGGCGCGATTCCAAGTTCTTCAGCCGAAGCCTTCGCCCGCCCCGGATCGGAGGAAAACGCCCCGGCAACCAGTGAAAACGCGCCGTCCAGCCGCGCGGCGATGCGGTGCACGCCGCCGATGAAAGCCCCCTGCCCGCCGCCGACCATGCCAAGCCGGATCGGGCCGCTGTCAGGCGTTATATCTCTGCCGCTCACCATGACTTGTTCCCTCCATCCGCCTAACGCTCTTTGTTCTAGCCGCATTCATGCGACACCAAGCGATTCCGCCTGGCTGAAAATGCTCTAGGCGATCCCCATCATCTTCCGCAGCGCCGCCCGATCCGTCGTGCTGCCGGCGAAATCGTCGAAGGCCTTGTCGGTCACCTCGATGAGGTGGGCCGCGATGAAAGGTGCACCTTCGGCAGCCCCTTGCGCAGAGCTCTTGAGGCAGCACTCCCACTCCAGCACGGCCCAGCGGTCATAGCCATACTGCGCAAGCTTGGAGAAGATGCCGCCGAAATCGACCTGCCCGTCGCCCAGCGAGCGGAAGCGGCCTGCCCGCTCGATCCAGCCCTTGTAGCCCGAATAGACACCTTGCCGGCCGGTGGGGTTGAACTCGGCATCCTTCACATGGAAGGCCGAAATGCGCTCGTGATAGATGTCGATGAAGGCGAGATAGTCGAGCTGCTGCAGCAGGAAGTGCGACGGGTCATAGTTGATCGTGCACCGCTTGTGCCCGCCGACCGCATCGAGAAACATCTCGAAGGTCGCGCCGTCGAAAACATCCTCGCCGGGATGGATTTCATAGCCGAGATCGACGCCGTTCTCCTCATAGACGTCGAGGATCGGCTTCCAGCGCCGCCCCTGTTCGGCGAATGCCTCCTCGATCAGCCCTTCTGGCCGCTGCGGCCAGGGATAGAGATAGGGAAAGGCCAGCGATCCGGTGAAGCTGACCGACGCCTTCAGCCCCATATGGCCCGAGGCCTTCGCCGCCATCTGGAGCTGTTCCACCGCCCAGGCCTGCCGCGCCTTTGGGTTGTTGTGCACCTCCTTCGGCGCGAACCCGTCGAACTGGCTGTCATAGGCCGGATGAACCGCAACCAGCTGCCCTTGCAGATGCGTCGAAAGCTCGGTCACTTCGACGCCCGCGTCGGCGCAGATCCCCTTCACTTCGTCGCAATAGTCCTTCGAGGAGGCAGCCTTGCGAAGGTCGAACAGGCGCCCGTCCCAGGTGGGGATCTGGACTCCCTTGTAGCCAAGCTCCGCCGCCCATGCGGCAATCGAGGCAAGCGAATTGAACGGGGCGTCAGCTCCCGCGAACTGCGCCAGAAATATTGCGGGACCCTTGATCATTCCAGGCATGGAACCTCTCCTGACTATTCGATTAGCGTCTGGCGCGGCGGCCGCGCGATTGTTCTATCCGGTAGAGGCGATGCAGCACCAGTGCCGCGGCCCCGCGCGCCCAGCTGTCGTCGACGATCTGGTCGCGCACCAGCTCGACGCGCTCGGCCTGGGCCGGACGCAGGCTCGAAAACAGTGCATCGCGCATGATGTCGAACCAGAGGTCGGCGCTGGTCATGGTCGGGCCGACGAAGATGATGCGTCCAGGATCGATCACCGACACGACATTGGCGAGCGATCGGCCGATCTGATGGCCGGCGCGCTCGAATATGTTGCGGATCGCGGCATCGCCGTCGCGCGCCCGCGCGGCCAGTTCCTCGACCTGCGCCTCGCGGATCACCGGATCGTCGGGCGGCGTGCCGTCGCCGAACGGCTTGTCGGGCAAGGACGCGGCGGCAAGCAGGATCGCCCGCTGGCCGGCGAAGGATTCCAGGCAGCCATGCTGTCCGCATTCGCATAGCGGGCCGCTTTCGACGGCCTTGGTATGCCCGAACTCGCTGGCGAAACCATGCGCGCCGCGATGCACCATGCCGTTGAGGATCAGGCCAAGACCCACGCCATAGCCGATGGTGATGACCACGCCGCTGTCGATATCCTGCGCCTTGCCGAACAGCCGCTCATAGGCGGCCAGCGGAACGGCATGGCTCTCGATCATGGTCGGGATGCCGAGCCGCTTTTCGAGCAGGTCGCCAAAACGCACCGGCACTTTTGAGAAGGCCGGGCTCCAATGGCAGACGCCGCTTTCGGAATCGACGATGCCCGGCACGCCGGCGCAAACCGCGCCGATCTGCTGCAAGGTGAGCCCGCAGGCGCTGACGGCGCTGCGCACAGCGTCCTCCACGACGTCGGCGACGACGGCCGGCGGCTGGCGGCTGGAACGGAACGGAATCTTGGTCGTGCCCACGACCTCGCAGACGAAATCCGTCACCGAAACGGTAATCTGCGTGACCGCGATGCGCACGCCGACCGCATAGGCCGCTTGCGGATTGATGCGCAGGAGAACCCGTGGCCGGCCGCGTCCGGTCTTCTCCGGGGCCGCTGCCGTCTCCTCGAGATGCAACTGCCCGCCGCGAAGCAGCTTGCCGGTGATCTCCGTCACCGTCGAGCGGCTGAGCCCCGTGCGCCCCGAAAGCTCGACCCGCGAAATGGGCCCGTGCCGGCGCATGGCATCAAGGATCAGCCCCGTATTGACGCCCCGCGCCGCATCCGTCCCGGCCTCAGGGGCCTTCGCTATCCGCCGGCGCGCAGTTCCTGTCATGCCAACGCCCCTTCCCTGGCTACGCCTTCGGCTGGCAGGGCATCGACATCCACCCACCGCCCGGCAGCCTGCGCCGAATGCGCCAGCGCATCGAGCGCGCGCATATTGGCCATCGCATCGGACATCGGCACCAGCGGCGGCTCGATTCCCCTGACGGCGCGCGCGAAGGATTCCATCTGCAGGCGGAACTGCGCCACATCACGGAAGACGAGCTCCCGTGACAACGCCTCGTCGTCGGAATCGACCGTGACGACCGCCGGTTGGCCGCCGACCTGCATGACAGGCAGCATGACCTCTATCCGGCCTTTGGTCCCGAGAATGTTGAAGCGTTGCAAACGGCGCATTTGGGTCGATATCGTGAAGCTGGCAGTCCCTGAAGGGAAGTGCATCAGCGCCGTCGCAGACGCAAGTGTGCCGAAGCGCGGATCAGTCTCGCCGATCGCGGCGACGCGGTCCGGCTCCGCTCCGAAAACGAAGCGCGCGAGATGCGCAATGTAGCAGCCATTGTCGCGCAGGACGCTCCAGCCGAGATCGGTGCGATTGAAGGCCTGTGTTGGATCGTCGGCGCCCGGCGGCACGCGCGTGAGCGCGCCCTGTATGGCGCGGACGTCCCCGATCGCCCCCGAACGGATCGTCTCCGTCACCGCATGCCATTGCGGATGGTGGCGAACCATCATGCCTTCCATGAACAGCTTGCCGGAGGAACGGCGGGCTGCATCGACCTCCTCCAGCTCTCTGGCGCTCGCGGCTGCCGGCTTCTCCACCAGCACATGCTTGCCGCCGCGCAAGGCGGCTGACGCCCATCGCGCATGGGCGCCGATGGGCAGTGCGATGTAGACGGCCTCGATTTCCGGATCGGCGATGAGCGCATCGGGGCCTGCCGATGCGCGCCCGATGCCGAAACGCGCCGCAGCCGCCCGCGAACTCGCTTCGCTGCGGCCCGCGATCGTCTCGACCGACACAAGCGGACTGCCGGAAAGTTGCGAAAGCGTCAGGCTCGCGGCCGTACCGGCGCCCAGAACGCCCAGTCGGAGGGGTTTGAAATCAGTACTCATCTCTCGTTCCCGAAGCTGCGCTCAAGCGGCGCGGTCGCCCGCATTCTGCATCGACATCCAAGGCTCGCAGCGATCGCGCGGGCCGCCTTCCTGGACGACCTCGATCTCGGTGCCGTCCGGCGTGGTGAAGATGGCGATCATGCCGTTGCGCGGGGGTAGGTTGAGCGTAAGGCCAAGATCCAGCACCTTCTGGCAGAAGGCGTAGATATCGTCGACGCGGTAGGCGAGATGGCCGAAGCGCTTCGCCGTGCTGGTGAAATAGTCGCGCGCCTCCTCGTCCCAATACCAGGCGAGCTCGAGCGTGGGCGCGAACTTGGTGGAGCTGGCCGCCTCCACGTCATGCGGCGCGGCGAGGAACACATTCGTCATCCGGAACTCGTCCAGCACCATCCTGCGCACCTCCACCATGCCGAGCTGATCGCAATAGAATTTGAGCGACTCGTCGAGGTCCTTAACGCGGATAAGCGTGTGCAGATAGCGAAGCGACATTCCCGGTCTCCCGTCCTTTGATGGCGACATCCATGGTCGCAGCTCGCAGAACGCTAGCGGCGATCCGGCGCAGAATCCAGATATAATTCTGTCTTCGAACAAAATATTGCAAAATCGAGCTCGAAAAGCCGTTCACCACCAACATCTGGCAAACGAGAAATGCTGATCTAATCGAGCACGATAATCCTTTTTCATCAACAATTTAGCCCGTTTTTTGTGACATTCTGCATTCTGGCACTAAAGCTGATGCTGCAATGCGGCAGAGCATTTTCAGGTCAAATATCACGCACTGCGCATTGACATCGGAGGAAACTCGTCATTTTAATTCGGATAACGAATATATTCTGGATGGCAGGGAGGAGCCTGCTCCACCAGAAGCCTTTGTTCGCCAGGCGGCAATGACCGCCGACGAGACAACCCAGGGAGGAAGGCATGAAGAAATTACTGCTGGCCGGCGTTGCCGCGCTTTCGCTCTTCGCCGGAAGCGCATCAGCCCAGGAAAAGACCGAAGTCATCCACCACTTCACCGCCGCGACCGAGCGCGATTCGCTCAAGATCCTCGCGGACAAATTCACCGAAATGGGCGGCACATGGGTCGACAATGCCGTCGCCGGGCCGCCAAATTCGCGCCGCGTCTACACGTCCCGCATGCAGGCGGGCCAGCCGCCGCAAGCCTATGCCACCGTGACCAATCGCGACCATCTCGACTTCATCAAGCAGGGCCTTCTGGTCGACATCGAAACCGTTGCCACCGAGGGCAACTGGCGCGAGAAGTTCCCGAAGGCGATCATCGACGCGATCTCCGGCGCCGACGGCAAGATCTACCTCGTTCCCGCCGCGCTCTACGTGCCGAACATGGTCTTCTACAACAAGACGCTGTTCGACAAATTCGGCATCGAGGTTCCGGCGCAATATGACGAGACCTTCTTCGCCGCGCTCGACAAGCTCAAGGAAAACGGTGTCGTGCCGCTGGCATTCAGCTCCGACGCCTTCCACATCCGCTTCCCGTTCGAGGGCATGCTGCTGGCCCTGGGCGGTCAGGACATGTGGAACAAGGTCTGGGTCGAGCGCGACGAGGCAACGTTGCGCAGCGACGAGTTCCGCCACATCGTCGAGACCTTCGGTCGCCTGCGCGGCTATGTCGACGAAGGTGCCGCCGGCCGGCCCTGGAACCTGTCGGCCAACATGCTGGCGAGCGGCCAGGCCGGCGTTCAGATCATGGGTTCGTGGGCGAATGGCGAATACCGCGCCGCCGGCCTTTCGGCCGACAAGGAATTCGGCTGCTTCATTCCGGGCCAGATGACGCATGTCCACGGCGACGTGTTCGTGTTTCCCAAGCAGCCGGGCGCAAGCGAGGCGACGGCGGGCCAGAAGCTGCTGGCCGAGGTCGTGGCCGATCCGGCCATCCAGACCGCCTATGTCGAACCGCGCGGCGCGATGCCGGTCCGCCTCGATGCCGAATTCCCGAAGAATGGCGACGCTTGCCTGAAACTCGGCCTCGACACGTTCCGCACCGAAGGTGCCGTCGCCGCTAACCCGCGCTCGCATATCGACCCGCAGGTCGACGGCGAATATCGCGATATCATGAACGAGTTCTTCGCAGTGCCGGACATGCCGGTCGACGAGGTGATCGACCGGCTCGTCGAGGCGCTGCAGGCCTCCTGATCGAGGGCGCTGGTCCGGTCAGCACCGCTCCGGACCAGCGCCTTGCGAATACAGACAACGGGACCGAGGCGCATTGCCCTGCATGTGCGCAAAACGCCCGCGAGGAGGGACGGCGATGAGATTTCTGGCTGCGAAAGTGGCGCTGGCGCCAACGGCGCTCATTGTCGCCGTTGTATTCATCGGTGCGATCGCCTGGACCGTGGGGCTGTCCTTCACGCCGTCGCGCGGCGTGCCCGAATGGAGTTTCGTCGGCCTCGACCAGTATGCCGCGCTGTTCCGCAGTTCGCGCTGGATCGTCTCGCTCAAGAACATGGCGATCTTCGGGATCGGGCTGATCGGCGGCGCGCTCGTGCTCGGCGTCCTGCTTGCCATCTTCATCGACCAGAACCTGCGCGGCGAAGGCATATTCCGCACCATCTTCCTCTATCCGTTCGCGCTGTCCTACATCGTCACCGGCTTCGCCTGGCAGTGGTTTCTCAACCCGCAGCTGGGGCTGCAGAAATTCATGCAGGACCTCGGCTGGGAAACCTTTTCGTTCAAGCTTTTGATCGACCGTGACCTGGCGATCTACACCATCGTCGCGGCCGCCGTCTGGCATTCGGCCGGCCTCGTCATGGCGATCATGCTGGCAGGGCTGCGCGGCGTCGACGAGGAGATCTGGAAGGCGACCCGGGTGGAAGGCATCCCGCGCTGGCGCGCCTATGTTTCCATCATCCTGCCGATGACCGGCCCCGCGCTCGTGACTTCGCTGCTGCTGCTCACCTTCGGCGTGATCCGCAACTACGACCTGGTCGTCGCCATGACCAATGGCGGACCGGGCATCGCCACCGAGGTCCCTGCCAAATTCGTCATGGACTACCTGTTCGAGCGCCAGAACGCGGCGCTCGCAAGTGCTGGCGCGGTGGTGATGCTGATTGCGCTGTTCGCCGCCGCCACGCCGCTTTGGTATCTGCAGCGCCGCAATGCGCGCCGCCTTGCCGCTCTCCAGAAGGGTTGAGACGATGACCGATGTCGTGATCAGCGCGCAGCAGGACCGCAGCCGCCATGCCCATGCCGGACGCAAGCCCCGGCGCATGAGTGCCGATCGGGCGGGTGTCTATGCGTTCCTGCTCATCTGCACGCTGTTCTTCCTGATTCCGATCTACACCATGGTCTCGACCTCGGGGAAGGACATGGCGGACATACGCGCCAGCAATGTGCTGTCGCCGCCTCAGCAGGTCACGCTGACCGCGTGGGATACCGCCTGGAACAGCGCCTGCACCGGTCTCGACTGCTCCGGCGTCAAGGTCGGCTTCCTCAACTCGGTCAAGATCGTCGTGCCGGTGGTCCTGCTGTCGATCCTGCTGGGCGCGGTCAACGGCTATGTCCTGTCCTTCTGGCAGTTCCGCGGTGCCAACATCGTCTTCACGGTCTTGATGATCGGCGCTTTCATACCCTTGCAGGTGGTGCTGTTCCCTCTCGTCAAGATGTGGGCGGCGCTCGGCATCTATGGCTCGCTTTTCGGGGTCATCGCCGTGCATGTCATCTTCGGCCTGCCGGTGGTGACGCTGATGTACCGGAATTTCTATGCCAGCCTGCCCATCGAGATCTTCAAGGCAGCGCGCGTCGACGGCGCAGGGTTCTGGCGCATCTTCTGGTCCGTCATGCTGCCCATGTCGGCGCCGATCACCATCGTCGTCATCATCTGGCAGGCCACCGGCGCCTGGAACGATTACATTCTCGGCCTGACATTCGGCGGGCGTGAAAACGCGCCCATGACGGTTCAGCTCAACAACATCATCGGCTCGCAGACCGGCGAGCGCCAGTTCAACGTCGAAATGGCGGCGACGCTGATGACGGCGGCGGTGCCGCTGCTCATCTACATCGTCTCGGGCCGCTGGTTCGTGCGCGGCATCGCCGCCGGCGCAGTAAAGGGATAGACCATGTCGGAAGTCGAAGCGCGCGGGCTGGAAGTCCGCTACGGCAACTTCACCGCGCTGGCCGAACTGGACCTGAAGGTCGCGCCCGGACAATTTCTCGTGCTGCTCGGCCCATCGGGTTGCGGCAAGTCCACCTTGCTCAACGCCATTGCCGGCTTGCAGGATGTCACCAAAGGCCAGGTCTGGATCGGCGGCCGCAACGTCACCTGGGCGGAACCGCGCGACCGGGGCATCGCCATGGTATTCCAGTCCTATGCGCTCTACCCGAAGATGACGGTGCGCCAGAACCTCTCCTTCGGCCTCAAGGTGGCGGGCCTGCCCGCCGCCGAGATCGACAGCCGCGTCAGCAGCGCTGCCGAGACCTTGCAGCTCGGCGCATTGCTGGAGCGGCGGCCAGCCGAGCTGTCCGGCGGCCAGCGCCAACGCGTTGCCATCGGCCGCGTTCTGGTGCGAAAGGCGAGCGTCTTCCTGTTCGACGAGCCGCTTTCCAACCTGGACGCGCAGCTGCGCGTCGAATTGCGCCGCGAAATCAAGCGCCTGCACCGCCATCTCGGCAGCACCTCGATCTATGTCACGCATGACCAGGTCGAGGCGATGACACTCGCCGACAACATTGCGGTGATGAACAAGGGGCGCATCGAGCAGCTCGGCACGCCCGAGGAAATCTACGGCAAGCCTGCAAGCCGCTATGTCGCGGGCTTCGTCGGTTCGCCGGCGATGAACTTCATCGAGGGAACGCTGGAAAGCACCGGCGGGCAACCCGTGTTTCGCTGGGGCGGGCGCGGCGTGCCGCTTTCGCGCTACGACATGCGCAACGGCACCCACGCCGATGGCCGCAGGGTGCTGCTGGGGCTCAGGCCCGAACATGCCCTGCTGGGCGACGCCGCAGCCGCAGCCGATTTCGACGAAAACTGCACGATCGACATGGTCGAGAAAATGGGCAGCGACACGCTCGCATGGTGCGCCAGCGCATCTGGACATCAGCTCAGCGTGCGTGCCGATGCCGATAGCGGCCTCAGGGAAGGCGACACGATCCGGGTCGGCCTGCCGGCAAGCCGGCTTTCGCTCTTCGATGCGGCAACGGGCGAGCGGCTCTGAACCGGGATCACGCAATCATCAAACAGGGAGAGACGCATGGCCGCCAGCCGCGAATATGGACGCACGCCGGGACGGAAAAGCCTTCAGCAAGGACAGGTCTCGCGCATCCAGGTCGTCAACAAGGACAGCGGCGCGGTCCGCACAGTGCTCGAACTCGACACGCTGGTCGAGGCACCAAACTGGACCAGCGACGGGCGCTGGCTGATCATCAATGGCGGCGGCAAGCTGTGGAAGCTGCCGGCGGACGGCTCGGGCGGCCTGACGGAGATTTTCACTGGCCGCGTGCAGGACTGCAACAACGACCATGTTCTTTCACCCGACAATAGCGAGATATTCGTCTCGTCTCTGGGCCATCTCTATCGCCTGCCGTTCAGCGGCGGCGAGCCCCGGCAGGTCTCGAACAACAAGCCTGCGGATTCCGGCTATCTCTACTACCTGCACGGGATTTCGCCCGACGCCGCCACGCTCGTCTACACAGCCGTCGAGCCCTATGGCGGGGCTCCGCGCGGACGGCTCAACATCGCGACCCTCCCCGCCAATGGCGGCGAGGACCGCTGGGTCATCAACACGCTGGCCCGCAGCGACGGCCCCGAATACACGCCGGACGGCAAATGGATCTATTTCAACTCGGAATTCGCGGCGAAGCGTCCGGGTCACGCGCAGATCTTCCGCATCGCCGTCGGCGGCGGCGCGATCGAGCAGATGACCTTCGACGATCGCGTGAACTGGTTCCCGCATTTCTCGCCGGACGGCAAATGGATGGCCTATATCAGCTATGAGCAGGGAACCGTGACGCATCCCGCCGACATGAATATCGAGCTTCGCGTCATGCCCGCCGAGGGCGGCGAGAGCCGTGCGGTGGTCAGCCTTTTCGGCGGCCAGGGCACGTTCAACGTGAACTCATGGGCACCCGACAACACCCACTTCGCCTATGTCGCCTATCCGTTCCTGGACTGAACCCGGGGCCGCACGGCGCGCGGACCGATGCTCAGCGAACGACATCCATCCATGCGCCGCCGGCGTCCGCCGAGCGGATGACCGCGTCCAGCGCGCAGGCGTTTCCCAGCGCATTGTCGAGGTCGACGGGTGGCCTGCCACCGTCACGGATGGCGGCCGAGACGGCAGCCATCTGCAAGCCATATTGCGGCACCGCCTCGAATGTCAGCGTCTCGCCGGCATCGGGGCCGCCCTCGACCACGGCATGGACCCGCGCTTGCTGGCCCGGCGGCACATGGATGGGCGAGAACACTGACAGCGATCCCTCGGTGCCGAGCACATCGAAACGGCGCGCGCCGCGCAGGCGCGTGGTTACGGTGAGATCGGCATGGCCGGCATCGAAATCGAGACGCATCGAGACGGCCACGTCCCGATCGCCATCCAGCCAGATACGGGCTGTTGCGCGGTGCGGTTCCGCATCGAAAGCCAAGCGTGCCATATGCACCGAATAGCTGCCGAAATCGAGCAAGGCGCTCCGGTCGAAGGGAAGATCGCCACGGCTGGCATCGGGCGGCGGCGGCGGAAGGCGCACCGCGCTGAAACCGTGGACCGCCTCCACCTTGCCGATCCCTCCCATGGCGATCGTGCCCATGATGAAGCGCCATTGCGGCTGGGTGCGCAGCATGAAGCCTTCGGCCACGACCAGATCCCGCGCCCGCGGATGCGCGGCGATGAGCGCGGCATCGGCGGTCGACCACGCCATCGGCTTCTCGCACAGGACATGCTTGCCCGCATCGAGGCAGGCCAACACCGCCTGCCTATGCGCGGCATGGGGAAGCGCGATATAGACCGCTTCGATATTCGCATCGGCGATCAGTTCTTGCAGGCCGGCATAGGCGCTCTCGATGCCATGCTCGGCGCCGAAGCTCCGCGCCCGCCCGATGCTGCGCGACGAGACCGCCTTGAACGCCACACCAACCATGCCGCGCGACTGGTTGACAACGGTGGCGGAGATGCCACCAGTGCCAGCGACACCCCACCTTACCGGCCCTCTCACGTCAACCATGCCGCCTCCCGCGAATTTAATTCTGGCAGTGTCTTTATTTCATGGCTCTCACCATGTTTTTATTGATATCGAGCTAATTCGAGCCTTGCAATCTGGCGCTGATACGAATTTTGTTCGATACATGAATTAATAACCGCTCCATGCGCGCGCCAACCGGAGAACGATCAGGATGGAATATCTGCATACGATGATCAGGGTGCGAAACCTTGAGGAATCGCTCGCCTTCTATGTCGGCCTGCTCGGCTTCCAGGAGGTGCAGCGCATCGAATCGGAAGACGATCAGGCGACCCTGGTTCTTCTCGCCGCACCCGACGACATCGAAAGCGGCCAGTCCGAGAAGCGCGCGCCCGTGATCAAATTGTGCAGCGAATGGGACGAAGCGAAGCGCCCGGCGTCCGGCGAGCGCGCCTTTGCCCATGTCAGCTATCGCGTCGACGACATCTACGCCGCGTGCGAGCACTTCCTGGCGCATGGCGGCGCCCTCAGCCGTCCACCGCGCGACGGCCGGAAGGCCTATCTGAAAACGCTCGAGGGTATGACGGTCGAACTCGTCCAGCGCCAGCCGGCACAGGCGCCGAATACGAAATGGCTGTCGATGCCCGACATCGGCACCTGGAACGACTGAAAGGCGAGATCATGTATTACATCCACACCACGGTCGTGACCGACGATGTCGAGCAATCCAAGGCATTCTACGCCGACAAGCTGGGCGTGACTGCCTTTCGCGAGATCGGCGATCCGAATGGCGCATTCCATGCTGCCTTCATCGCCGCGCCCGACGACCAGGAATCGGCGCGCTCGCCGCGCTTCTCACCGGCATTGGCGCTGGTCCGTCATGCCGGGCGACCGAATGCGAGGCCCGGCATCAGCCATGTCTGCTTCCGCGTCGCCGACCTTTATGCCATCTGCGAGAAGGTCGCGAACGCCGGCTACCGCTTCAAGGTGCCGCCGCGCGATGGATTCCGCGCACTGGTTCACACACCCGAGGGCGCGGTGATCGAGTTCCACCAGGCCGGCGAGCGCAGGACACCTGTCGAGCCGTGGCTCTCGATGCCGGACAGCGAATAGGCCAGCTCTGTCAGGCTTTACACGTCCATCAAATCTCGTGCCGGCCACCGTGCGGCCAAGACTTCCTCGCGGATAACAGCCAGAAGAAGATCGCGTACGGCGATGAATGCTTTCGTTCTCGGTCGCTCGACCGACCAGAGGAGATGAAGGGTCCAGAGGATGCTCGGGTTGCGGATCGGGCGGCTATGCAGTTGGCCCGATCGCAGCTCGGGGGCGACTGACGCTCGTGTCAATATGCTGCATGCGACGCCCATCACCGCCATCTGCCTCACTGCGCTGTGCGAATCGACTTCGATCCATTCGTTCGCCTGGACGCGGTCCCGGAGCATCTGTCGTTTTTTGAGCGCGCGATGATGCCGAGGCGGTCTGGGCGGTAAAACGGGCGCGTGCTTCAGCGACGATAAGGTTACAGGTGTCGTACTGTCACCGATCAGCTCCTTCACGCCCACAAGGAAAAGCTCCTCTTCGATCACCGGAATAGCCTCGATACGCGGATCGGGTGCCGGATCGTAGACGAGCGCGAAATCGCTCAGACCGGAGAGAACACGTTCGACGGCCGCGGTGCTGATATATTCATGTAGCGCGATCTGTACGTCCGGGAGGCGCTCGCGCAGCGCCTTGACGAATGGCAGTGTCAGGGGATCGACGACAGGATGGGCCATCACCACGGTTACGCGCCCGGTCGGCCGCTGGCTGAACGTTCGCACATCGAACTCAGCATTGCTGAACGCCGATGTGATCGATTTGGCGTGACCGTAAAGACGCTCGCCTGCCGGCGTCGTTACGGTGCCACGGGCCCTGCGTTCCAAAAGCCTGGTGCCGAGTAGCGTTTCCAGTTCCGATATCTGGTGGCTCAGGGCTGACTGCGCGACGCCTATGGCCTTGGCGGCGCGTGAAAACGAACCGGCCTCGACCACCTCGGTAAAGTATAGCAGCTGCCGCTGGCTGATCGTCACGCCCCGCCTTCCTGTACCTCCGCCCCGTCCAAGGGAAAGTGACATGCCGCGAAATGCCCGTCCATCGATTGCTGTACCAGTACCGGGTCCACAGTCACGCAGAGTTCCCGGGCGCGCGGGCAGCGCGTGCGGAAACGGCAACCGCTCGGAATGTTGCTCGGGCTTGGCGGATCGCCCTGGAGAAGCCGTTTGGTCTCCAGCGTCCTGTTGCGTGGGTCGGCGACAGGGGCGGCAGCAAGAAGAGCAGCGGTATAGTGGTGGCGTGGATGGTTGTAGACTTGCTCGACCGAACCGGATTCCACGACACGGCCCAGATACATGACAACCACTCGATCCGCGATCTCTTCGACCACCGCGAGATCGTGGGATATGAAAAGGTAGGCAATGTTCAGGCGGCCCTGAAGGTCCTCCAGAAGATCGAGCACCTGCGCCTGCACTGAAACATCCAGTGCCGACACGGGCTCGTCGCAGACCACCAGCGCGGGGTTCAGCGCAATCGCACGTGCAACGGCAATACGCTGGCGCTGGCCACCCGAGAGCTGATGCGGATACCAGTCAATGCGATCGGCACGCATGCCCACGAGTTCGAGGAGTTCGAGGCAGCGGTCGCGATGCTGCGCCTTAGGCACCACGCCAGCGTTAACCTCCCAGGCATTGATAATCGCCTGCCCGATCGTCTCGCGAGGATTGAGCGACATGTAGGGGTCTTGGAAGACCATCTGTACCTTGCGGCGGTAGGCACGCAGGCCCGCGCCTTCCACATTCTTGACGTCCTGTCCCTCGAAAAAAATGGCACCTGAATCAGGCCTGTCGAGTCGTACGAGAAGGCGCGCCAGGGTCGACTTTCCACAGCCGGATTCCCCAACCAGGGCGACGGTCTCGCCGGCATGTAGCGTCAGGTCGACACCGTCCACAGCCCGTACGGCACCGGACGTGCCGCGGGAGAACATGCCCTTGCCTGTCCCGAAATGCCGCTTCAGGTTCTCGGCGCGAAGCAATGTCTCAGCCAAGGTGCAACTCCCTCGCGAAATGGCAGGCCGCCGACTGTGCACCGGACACGACGTGCAGTTGCGGATCCTGCTTGGTACAGACTGCCTGCGCATGAGCGCAGCGGGGGGCGAAAGCGCAGCCTGGCGGCGGCGTCACCAGATCCGGCGCGCTGCCGGAAATGCGCGGCCGCGAACCTTTGCGCGCATCGTGCAGCGCCAGGCGCACCAGCGCCTGGGTGTAGGGGTGGCTCGGTTTCTCGATGATGTCGACCACCGATCCTGTCTCCACGATACGTCCGGCATACATCACGGCCACGCGGTCCGCGACCTCCGCCGCTACAGCCATGTCATGCGTGATCAGCATCATGCCCATCCTGGTCTCGCTCTGGAGGCGTGCCAGCAACTGCATGATCTGCGCCTGCACCGTCACGTCGAGCGCCGTCGTGGGTTCGTCGGCGATGAGCACCCTGGGTTCCAGCGCAATCGCCATGGCGATCAGAACGCGCTGGCGCATGCCACCGGAGAACTGGTGCGGATATTGGTCGACGCGCTCCTGTGGATTGGGAATGCCGACGCGGCCAAGCAGTTCGACCGCCTTTTCGCGACCGCGTGCCATGGACCAGCCTCGATGGACCTTGAACTGCTCGGCGATCTGCCAGCCGACCGTGTAGACTGGATTGAGCGCCGCGATGGCATCCTGAAAGACCATGGCAATCTCATTGCCTTGGATCTGGCGACGCACCGACGGCTTCATCGTGAGCAGATCGTCGCCTTTATTGGAGATGCGACCTCTGTCGACCCGTCCGGGCGGCATGTCGACGATGCCCAGCAGAACTTCCGCGGTAACCGATTTTCCCGATCCGCTCTCGCCGATCAGCGCCAGCGTCTCGCCTTCGGCAAGCGTCAGATTCACCCCGCGCAATGCGTGAAGCCGGCCACGTACCGTATCGAACGAGATGTGCAGGTCTTCCATCGAAACGAGCTGCTGCATTATCGCCCCTCCGATCCCTGACCAAGTTCCAGCCGCCAGCGTTGCGCCGGGTCGGCCGCGATGCGGACCCAGTTACTGAGAAAGCTGGACGCAACGGCGGTCAGCGAGATGGCAAGGCCGGGGAAGAAGGTGAGCCACCAGGCTGTCCCCATCAGTTCCCGACCGGATGCCACCATGAGGCCCCAGCTGGTGGACGGCGGCTGGATGCCGATACCAAGGAAGCTGAGCGCGGATTCGATCAGCATGAGCAGGCCGATGTCGAGCGCGACCAGCGTCAGCACGTTCGGCATTACCATTGGCAGGATATCGCGGCGGCAGATACGCAGGTTACTCGCACCAAGCATGCGACTGGCGTCGACGAACAGGCGTCGGCTGATCTCCAGCGTCTCGGCGCGGCTGATGCGCAGGTAGAGCGGCACGCGGCTGATCACCAGGAGAATGATGATGTTCGTCGCGCTGGGTTCGAACAAGTAGACGAAGAGGATTGCCAATAGCAGGCTGGGGAAGCTTAGGATCACATCCGCCAGCCGCATTGCCAGCGTGTCGACGATCCCGCCGAAATAACCAGCAGCAATGCCGAGAATCGTCCCTGTCGCCGCCGCGATGATGGCGGCGCAAATTGCAATGGAGAGGCTCGTCGCCCCGGCCACGAGCAGCATGTAGAGCACGCTGCGGCCCAGTTGATCGGTTCCCAGCCAATCGCGCACTGGCCGCGCGAAATCGAACGGCGCGAGACGACCGCTGCCAAATTTCATGGCTGCGGCCTCCTGAACCAGGAAAAGCGCCGCCAGAACGCAGGCGACTACGATGCAGACAAGATAGAGCGCCGAGACGAGCGCGACGCGGTCGCGCAGGAGAAGCTTTGAGGATCCGCGTCATCGTCAGGTCCTCACGCGCGGATCGACCCAGCCGTAGATCAGGTCGATGATGATGTTGAGGGTGAAGATGGCGAGCGCGATCACCACGACGGCTGCCTGCACCACGGCGAAGTCACGGTCGAGGATCGCGCTGATCATGAGCCTGCCGATGCCCGGAAAGGCGAAGATCGTTTCCACAACGACCGCGCCGTTGAGGATGCTGGCGGTCTGAACGCCGACCAGCGTGATAACCGGGATCGCCGCGTTGCGCAGCGCATGCAGGAAGACAAGCCGCCGCACCGGCAGACCACGTCCACGTGCCGCGCGGATGAATGGCGCGCCGAGGATCGAGATCATCGAGCCGCGGACCACCTGCGCGATGCTGCCGGCCGGCCGCAGCATCAGAACCACGACAGGCAGGATCCAGTGCGCCGGCGTGGACATGCCTGACGTCGGCAGCCAGCCAAGCGTGATCGCGAAGACGAGAATGCCCATCAGCGCCAGCCAGAAATCGGGAATACTGGCCGCCGTGACCGTCAGCCCGACCGCCAGGCGATCAATCAGCGAGCCCGGGCGCAGCGATGCCAGGCATCCCAGCAGCACGCCCGTGGTCACCGCAGCGATGATCGTCCACATCACGAGGCGCAACGTGGCCGGATAGGCTTCAAGCACCACGGACAGCGCAGGCCGCTGCTGCCGAAGCGACTCGCCGAAATCGAACCTGGAGAGATCGCCCATATAGGTCAGGAACTGCTGCCAGATCGGCAGATTGAAGCCCTTGGCGCGGGCGAATTCTTCGCGGACGGCGTCACTCGCCGTCTCCGGAAGATAGAGCGAGGACGGATCGCCGGTAAGCCGCGAAAGAACGAAAACCACGACGAGTAGAAAGACGAGCGAGAGCACGCTTTCCAGTATCCGGCGGCGTAGCATCCGAAGCATGGGTCAGGTCGCCTCTGCTTTTGGGATGGAGGCGGGCTCGATGCCCGCCTCTCTGTCATGGCGATGATTATTCGACCGAGAAATCGCTCAGCAGCATGATCTCATTGGTCTGGAAATTCGGCTCGTAGCTGATGCCGGGCCGCACCTTCATCGCACCCTGAAGCGTCGCGAAGTAGACGTCCTGAACAACCTCGTTCGTCCAGTATTCGATGAGTTCGCGATAGAGCCGGGTACGCTCCTCGCCCACGGCGGCATTTGCCTTCTCCACGGCAGGATCGATCATGGCCGCGAATTCCGGGCCGATCTGGCTGCGCTTCTGCGAGGACGGGAAGATCGCGTTGACGGTCAGCGAGGCGTCGCCCAGCAGATTGTCGTGGCCATATTGAAGGATCGCGCGGCGATTGTAGCCCTTGCTGAGCAGGATATCGCCCATTGCGGCGCGCTCCAGCGACACAACCTTGACGTTGAGCCCGATTGCATTGAGCTGCTCTGCCATCGCCTGAGCAATGAGCGGATTGTAGGGGTTGGCAGAGCCGAGCACGTAATAGGTCATCTCGGCCTTCGTATCGACGCCATCGGCTGTGGCCTGCTTGATGAGATCGGCCGCAAGCGCCGGGTCGAATTCCGGTACTTTCAGGTCCGGATTGTAGCCGTCCACGAATCTGGAGATGATCTGCGCAGCGGGCTCGCCCGCGCCGTTCAGGAAGCCGTCGATCATGCCCTGACGGTCGATTGCGTGGCCGATCGCCCGCCGCACGCGGATATCGCTGAGCGGAGCGTCCTGCATGTCGAGACGCATGATGATGGTGTTCGGCAAGTCATAAGCCAGAACGCCGTCTCCGCCGAGAAGGTCGAGCGCGACGTTGGTCGCGACATCGGCTTCGCGGGTGTCGACCATGCCTACGCGCACCGCACCTTCCGGCCGGAACAGGTAGGTCGCCTTTGCGACGTCGGGCTTGTCGCCCCAATAGTCGGCATATTGTTCAAGCACGATCTGCGCACCGCGCTGCCATGATGCCATGCGATAGGGCCCCGTACCAACAGGCTGATCGGTCACACCGTCTTCCGGCGTGCTGGGTGCGGAGATTGGCAGCGACGACAGGCGCAGCGGGAGGATCGGGTCAGGTGAGCTCATGGTAATGCGCAGCGCCTGCGGGCCGGTCGCCTCTGCTACGGCCTTGTTGGCGCCGAACAACTGGGCACGGATCGAGCAATTTACCTTGTCGCTGAAGATACGGTTGATGCTCTTGGCGGCCGCTTCCGCATTCAACGCCGAACCGTCATGAAAGGTGACGCCTTCGCGGAGCGTAAAGTCCCAGACGCCCGGTGCCTCCTGGCGCCAATCCGTAGCCAGCAGCGGCTCGACCACGCCGGTCTCCACATTGCGCCGTGTCAGGCCCTCGCCGACATTGCCGCGCAGGATGCGCGAGGGTGCCGTGGTGTCGGAATTGCAGAAATCCACGCCCGCCGGCTCTTCCGGCACGGCGATGGTGATCGCCGCGTTCTGCGCGAAAACACCAGCGGATGACATAAGAAAAAACGCAGCGGACAACGCCGCGAAAGAAGCGCGCTTCATCGGTAACCTCCCAGAATATCGACCTGCGGAGCCTCCTCGCCGCGCAGGACCATGCGAGCCTGTGCCCACTCCCTTTGAGTACACACCGAATAGCAAGCTGACTAATCTGAAAATCAGAAATCGGTTTTCATATAATCTGAAATTGGGAACATAGATCTTTACTTTTCAATGAGTTGACAACCCACTTCCTACACCCAGCGGATCTGCGCAACATTGACGATATCCGTCTCCAGCAACTACTCCCGTTCAAACTCGATTGCTTACGGGAGGAGACGTGACGATCGCGGCGGAAGATATTTTCGGCTTGCTGTCCCGGCAATCCGTGCTCGCACCACGGGGCCTGCATCCGGATGTGCGCGCGGTGCTCGCGGAGTTGAATGCACAGACGCCGCTCTCATATCCCTACGACGTCAACCAGATGCGCCAGCGCGCCAGCCGGCAACTCGCTTTCGCAGCCCCGACTGATGCCACGGTTTCCGTTGAACGCGTGGCCACGTCGAGGCGCGATGTTCCGCTGCGTATCTACATCCCCGACAACGATGCTGGACGCGCGGCGATCCTCTATTTTCACGGCGGCGGATGGGTCACGGGAACGCTAGATCTCTACGACGCACAGTTGCGGCTGCTCGCCAAAGCGAGCCGCGCTGTCGTCATCGGAGTCGGTTACCGTCCCGCGCCGGAGCAGCGTCATCCCGGTGCCGATCTCGACGCCGATGATGCCTATGATTGGGCCTGCAAGCGTTACGGTGCCCATCGCGCAATCATCGTTGCAGGTGACAGCTCCGGCGGCCATATCGCGGCCACGCTCACATATGGAGCGGTTTTGCGCGGCCCGGCACCCGCAATGCAGGTGCTCATCTATCCTATTCTCGACCGCGAAATGGATTCCTGGTCGTTCAGGCAATTCGGCGAAGGCGGCATTCTCGGCTCCGCCCTGATGCAATGGTACTGGGACCAGTACCTCCAGCCAGGGCAGATTCCGGACGATGAATCGCTTTCGTCGCTGCGCGCGCCAGACCTCTCGGCGCAGCCGCCCACCCTGCTGATCGCTGCCGGACATGACGTGCTTCTCGCGCAGAACCGCGCCTTTGCCGCCCGACTGGCGCTAGCTGGCGTACCCGTCCGCTACCTTGAACATCCTGACATGATCCACGGTTACCTGCGATGGACCGGCCGGGTCTCCCAGTCCCTTCGGACGATCCAAGACATCGCTGACGAAATCGAGAGGCGAACGAGCCATGGGCGATAGCATTGATAGAAAGAAGGCCTTTGTCGGCATCCAGCTGAATCCGACCTCCTTCCAGGACGAAGGCGTTCCCGAAGTGCTGGATACCGTCGTGGAACGCGGTGCCGTCAATACGATCATGGTGTCGGCGATCTGCTGGAGCTACGGTCTGGGCGGCCGCGCGAAACCTGGCAACAGGCTGGCCGATCACGGCTCCCAAGAGTATCTGCATGACTTCCATGGCGGCAACTTTGCTACCACACACCCCCGAATATTACACGCAGACCGCACTCGGACCGCTGACCAAATCACCCCACTACGGCGACTGGGACGTGCTCGAGGCGATGCTGCCGGAGGCGAGCAAGCGCGATCTCGAAACCTACGTGATCGTCGAGGAAAGCTCGGTCATGCCGGCCTTCCACAAGCTTCCGAACTACGCGAAATGCACCGAGATCGACATTTGGGGCCGTCCCAGTTCGAAAGGCTGTCTGAACAATCCCGATTACCGCAACTATCAGCTTAGCGTCGTCGAGGACCTCACAAAGAGCTATCCGATCAATGGCCTGATGTGGCTATGCGAACGGGTCGGACCGCTCAATACAATGCTGCAGGAACCGTTGTTCGAAGACATCTGGACCGGCTTCTACCTACCGAGCGGCAAGCCGGGTTGCTTCTGCCAGCATTGCCAGAAGCAGGCGCGCGACAAGGGCATCGATCCGGAAGCCGCCCGCCGCGGCCTTCTCGAGCTTGCCGAATGGAACCGTCGCGTCGCTGCGGGTGACATCCCAAGGGATGGCGCTTTCGTCACGGCCTGGCGGATCTTCCTTCGCTTCCCGGAGGTATTCGCCTGGCAACAGCTCTGGCTCGACAAGTATTGGGGTATCCACAAGGAGGTCTACGGCTCGGTCAAGGTCGCACGGCCCGACATCCAGGTCGGCTTCCCGACACATCCCGGAGTGGGCTTCAGCCCGTTCTTCCGCGCCGATACCGACTACGAACAGATTGCCGACTTCGCGGATTTCGTAAGGCTCAGTGCCTACAATTTCGCGTCCGGTCCTCGGTTCGAAAATTGGCTGAAAGGCATGGGCCGCTCGTTATGGGCAGATCTGGACGGCGATACCCGCTACCGTATGGCGGGCGGCATGCTGGGCTCCGAGTTGCCGAAGCAGGACGACATGCAGGCCGGCTGGCCGTCGAGTTTCGTCGGCGGCGAGGTCAGACGCGCCATGGCGGCGAGCAAGGGCAACCTCGCCTGCTATTCGGGCATCGATATCGATATCCCGTCAGGGAAGAAGCCGTCGTCCGCCACTCCGGAGGGCGTTCATGACGCAGTGCTGGATGCGTTCCAAGCGGGCGCGCCTGGCGTGATCCTTGCCCGCAAATATTCCGAAATGATGCTGGCTAACCTGTCGGGCGCCGGTCGAGCTTTGCGGTCGATCTTCAACTGAACGCAAGAAATTGAGCGGAGAGATGCCTCGGGCGGGGTCTCAGCCACAATCAGGCCCATGTCGCGCAGCGGATGGCCCTTCGGCTTCCTCGCATGCATTGTCGTCCTGTCTTGCCTGGCGAGGAAGCGTCCCTCCTGTGGGGGGATATTCGCGACCCCAGTGCCGTCAGAGCGGTTTCTTCATGGCGCAACGTTTTGTTGCGGGTAGCCCGGCGCGTTCTTCGGCATCCAGGATGGCCTTCAGCCGGGGATTAAGCTCCTCGCAATCCAGTGTGAAGAAGCCAAGCCTTTGATAATATGTCTCATTCCAGGGTACTTGCCTGAATGTGGTAAGGGTTAGCGCATCGATTCCACGATCGGCGGCAAATCGCTGCGCCGCTCCCATCAATTTCCTTCCAATACCGCGCCTCTGCTGATCGCGATGGACTGCCATCTGCCAGATATGCAGGGCGTCTGGCGTCATCTCTCCGTTCAGGAACGCCACAATGTCATAGCCTTGCAGCTCTGCGACAAAAGCAGCGCCATCTGCGATCAAGGCAAGATGCCGTTCCTTCGACTGAACGGCATCGTCGGCGATCCATTCCAACCCAGGCCATTGCCGAAATATCTCACCTGAACTGCGTTCGATCCTCGGCAGAACGGGGACATCGCGATCATTCGCGAATCTGATGCTTGTCATGTGCGCAGCTTAAGGTGAATCGGAGCCAAGATCCCGAGCGATAGATGCAAATGAGGTTCGACTGCTGCCGTCGCAGATCTTCAAAGCAGTCAGAACATGGCCTGGAAACGACGGTGATTTGCGGGGCGCATTGCCACTTGGGGCGATCCGGGAACGGCGGCAATATCGCGCCATGAAGGCGATCAGCGGCAAGTGGCGGAGAGGATGTCTGCCTCCGCCTAATCTACAGCGTTCTCATGCACACCCGTAGCGTCGTTATTTACCTTAGAAAATCAACGAAAGTTACGCGATCAGTTCCAGCCTATTCCAAGAAAGGCTTGTGAAAGCCTGGATCAAAGTGTACGTAAGATTGTCCGTAATGAGACTGGCCATGCTGATCAACCGTCTGTCTGTCACCGCGATAAACGCCAAGTCGAGGCCGGGGCTGTATGCGGATGGTGGCGGCCTCTATCTCCAGATCGCCAAGGGCGGCTCGAAGTCATGGATTTTCCGCTACACGTTAGCTGGCCGTCCGCGAAAAATGGGGTTGGGCTCGGCCATCACAGTATCTCTCAAGCTGGCGCGAGAGCGCGCTGCCGAGCAACGATTGAAGCTCCTGGACGCATGCGACCCGATCGAGACACGTCGAGCCGAACGCATGGCGATACTCGCCGCATCCACGACGGCGCTGTCCTTCAAAGAGGCGGCAGAACAATACATCGCGGCGCACCGGGCCGGATGGAAGAACGTGAAGCACGCCAGTCAGTGGCAGTCGACATTGGCTACATACGTCTATCCGGTGTTTGGCGATCTTGCAGTATCGCGGATCGATGTAGCTCTCGTCATGAAGGTGCTAGAGCCGATCTGGGGCACAAAGCCTGAAACCGCCTCGCGAGTGAGAGGCCGCATCGAAAGCGTGCTCGATTGGGCCAAGGCGCGACATCTGCGTGAGGGAGAAAACCCTGCACGCTGGAAGGGCCACCTGGACAAGCTTCTGCCAGCGCGCAGTAAGGTCGCCAAGGTCAAGCACCACGCCGCGCTTCCCTATTCTGAGATCGGCAGTTTTGTAGGTAAACTTCGCGCGCTGGACGGCACCGGAGCGAGGGCCTTGGAATTTGCAATCCTTACGGCAGGGCGCACTGGCGAGATAGTCAGGGCGGCCTGGCAGGAAATTGACTTGGAAGGCGGCATGTGGGTGATCCCGGCATCACGCATGAAGGCGGGCAAGGAACATCGTGTTCCACTCTCCGCGTGCGCCGCCGACATTCTCAAGGCGTTGCCGCGCGAGGAGGGCAACCCTTACGTGTTCATTGGTGAGCGAAATGGTGCTCCGCTCTCAAACATGGCAATGCTGATGACGCTGCGCCGCATGAGGCAGGCCGACCTGACGGTCCATGGGTTCCGCTCGACCTTTCGCGACTGGGCGGCCGAACAGACGGCCTATCCCAACGAACTCGTTGAGATGGCGCTCGCACATACGGTCAGCGACAAGACCGAGGCAGCGTACCGGCGGGGTGACATGGTCGCCAAGCGGCGGCGCTTGATGGACGACTGGGCTGCATACTGCGGGGCCGCAAAGGGTGAGACTAGGGCCAACGTAACTTCCATCAGGAGCACGGGCTGATGGGCAAACGATCTTTCGAGCTGAAAGCCGGTTTGAATAACGTTCGAAACGAGTTGGAGCGTGCGCGCCTGGGGGCTCTCATGAACTCGCTTGACGAGGCTGCGGGCACCTACGCCGAAGAGAAAGAAAAGTGTGCCGTCATGGCCTTGAATGCCGTGATGGATTTTCTCCGCGATGAACGCCTAGAAGCCCCGTTTCGCTTTCTCATCGACGTCGTCGATGAGCGTCAACGCAAGGGTCGACGGACAAAACCTCTCGAACTAGCTCTGGAAGACGCTCACCTGGCCGCAACAGTCGATGCGATTATGGAGTCTGACGGCAAGACTCTGGAACAAGCTGTCCGCCGTCAGCGCCAATGGCACAGATTTGAGGTTGTGATTTAAGGAGGATTTGGGCTTCGTCGTAGTGACGAAGGAACGAAGATGAAGCCCAAATCCTCCTTAAAAAAATCGCCGCCC
>Ga0182735_1000592_pt1 | contig 28386 bp, 25 predicted proteins | sample eDN5th30CKraftMG_FD_128524 | JGI IMG/M metagenome (GOLD analysis project Ga0182735, IMG submission 128524) | Enriched Miracle-Growth compost microbial communities from Emeryville, California, USA - eDNA 5th pass 30_C Kraft MG (version 2) (version 2) ...
CAGCAGCCCAAGCCGCTGGATATCTAAGGAAACGCCATGATCGGTAACTGGAACTACGGAACCGGCCGTCGCAAAACCTCGGTGGCTCGTGTTTTCATCAAGAAAGGGTCGGGCAAGATCGTCGTCAACGGCAAGCCCGTCGACGAATTCTTCGCGCGCGAAACCGGCCGCATGATCGTGCGCCAGCCGCTCGAACTGACCGGCCACCTCGAATCGTTCGACATCAAGGTCAACGTGCACGGTGGCGGCGAAACCGGCCAGGCCGGCGCGGTGCGTCACGGCATCACGCGCGCCCTGATCGACTACGACGCGGCGCTCAAGCCCGCGCTGTCGCAAGCCGGCTTCGTCACCCGCGACGCCCGAGAAGTCGAACGCAAGAAGGTCGGCTTCCGCAAGGCACGTCGGCGCAAGCAGTTCAGCAAGCGCTAATGTCCTCCAAAAAGGCCGCGAAAGCGGCCTTTTTGTTTTGGCCAGGGCGCTCGCCGCGCCAGCAGGCCGCGCGCTAGCGATACAATCTTTTTTCGTCCTACGGAAGCACCACCATGGCCCACGCATCGAATTCCCGCATCAAGGTCGGCATTGTCGGCGGCACCGGCTATACCGGCGTCGAGCTGCTGCGCCTGCTGTCGCAGCACCCGCATGTCGAACTCACCGCCATCACGTCCCGCAAAGAAGACGGGCTGCCGGTGGCCGACATGTACCCGAACCTGCGCGGGCGCGTGAAGCTGGCGTTCTCCGCGCCCGAAAAAGCCAGCCTGACCGACTGCGACGTCGTATTCTTCGCGACCCCGCATGGCGTGGCCATGGCCCAGGCGCAGGAACTGCTGGCCGCCGGCACCCGCATCATCGACCTGGCGGCCGATTTCCGCCTGCAGGATACCGCCACGTTCGAGCGCTGGTACAAAATGCCGCACGCGTGCCCCGGCATCCTGGCCGAATCCGTCTACGGCCTGGTCGAACTCAACCGCCAGGCCGTGTCCAAGGCGCGCGTCATCGGCAACCCGGGCTGCTATCCCACCACCGTGCTGCTGGGCCTGGCGCCCGTGCTCGAAAACGGCGCGGCGCTGGTCGATACCCAGAGCCTGATCGCCGACTGCAAATCCGGCGTGTCCGGCGCCGGCCGCAAGGCCGAAGTCGGCTCGCTGTTCTCGGAAGCCAGCGACAACTTCAAGGCCTACGGCGTGGCCGGCCACCGCCACCACCCCGAGATCTCCGAGCAACTGGAAAAACTGGCCGGTGGCAAAGTGGGGCTGACGTTCGTGCCCCACCTGGTGCCCATGATCCGCGGCATGTACTCCACCCTGTACGCGCGCATCCGCCCCGAAGCCATGGACACCGACTTCCAGGCCCTGTACGAAAAGCGCTACGCCGACGAGCCCTTCGTCGACGTCATGCCCGCCGGCAGCCTGCCCGAGACCCGCTCGGTGCGCGCGTCCAACAACCTGCGCATCGCGGTGCATCGCCCCGCCGGCGCCGGCCTGCTGGTCGTGCTCGTCGTGCAGGACAACCTCGTCAAGGGCGCCTCGGGCCAGGCCGTGCAGAACATGAACCTCATGTTCGGCCTGCCCGAATCCGCCGGCCTGGACCAGGTCGCCATCCTGCCGTAACCCTGCCGGGCCGCCTTCGCGGGCTGGCCCGGCTGCCTCGATGCAACCCCTACCCGAACCGACCGCCGGGCGCCGTTCCGGTTCATGGATGCGATGGCTGGCCATGCTGGGCGTGCTGGCCATCGGGCTGGCGCTGGGCGTCGCGGCCGGCTATCGCCATGGGCGGCAATCGGCCGGCGCGGCCGATACCGTGGTGGTCACGGCCGAGCAAGTGGCCGCGCAAGATGCCGCCGTGCGCCAGGGCCAGGCCGAAAACCGCTTCCTGCGCGCCCAGCTGGACACCGCCGACGGCGAGATCGCCGTCGAGCGCGCCGCCCGCCAGGAACTGGAATCCCAGTTGCGCGGCGTCCAGGAAGAACTGGGCCGGGTGCGCGACCGCCTGGCCTTCTACGAACAATTGCTGCCCCCCGGCCCCGAAGGCGCGGTGGACATCCGTGGCGCGGAAATCCAGCGCGAAGGGCGGGGCCTGAAGTACCGCGTGTTGCTGATGCGCAGCGGCCGCGGCGATACGCCCTTTGTCGGCATGTTGCGCTTCCAGGCCGCCGGCGTCCTGAAGGGCGAAACCGTGTCGGTCGACCTGGCGCCCATGCAGCTCAAGCCCGACGCGCCGGCCGCTCCGGAAGACGCCCCGGCCGGCGGTTCGCTGGCCCTGCAGTTCGACCAGTACCAGCGCAACGAAGGCGTGCTGGATCTGCCCGAGGGATTCGTCCCCGAAACCGTTACCGTCAGCGTGCTGGAAGGCAGCACCGTGCGTGCGTCCCGGACCATCAAGCTGGCATTTTGAACCCCGCCGCGTCTGCGCTACTATCAACACATAGTGGCGGCGCGGCCGCCTACCCGATACGGCCTTTACCGGCCAGGAGCTCCACCATGAATGCAGTCACCGAAACCGTCGATCTCCAGGCGCCGCCGACGCCGCTGGTCTTCACCGATTCCGCCGCGGCCAAGGTCAAGGACCTGCTGGCCGAAGAAGGCAACCCCGAGCTGAAGCTGCGCGTATTCGTGCAGGGCGGCGGCTGTTCCGGCTTCCAGTATGGGTTCACCTTCGACGAGGCCGTCAACGAAGACGACACCGTGCTCGACAAGAATGGCGTGCAATTGCTGGTCGACCCCATGAGCTTCCAGTACCTGGTCGGTGCCGAAATCGACTACAAGGAAGACCTCGAAGGCGCCCAGTTCGTCATTCGCAACCCGAACGCCAGCACCACCTGCGGCTGCGGTTCGTCGTTCTCGGTATAAGTCTTTCGGGCCTGCGCGGCGGGCGGCTTCGGGCCGCCGCCGTTTGCCAATGGCCGGTCAAGCCCCTCGCGCAAGCGGGGGGTTGTCGTTTGTGCGTCAGGCGGGATACAGCGCGCCCAGCACGCGCGGGCCGCGCGCGCCCGTGACGGCGGGGATGCCGGCTGGCGTGCGGTCCAGGCACGCTTGCGCCAGCCAGGCAAAGGCCATGGCCTCGACCCATTGGGCCGGCACGCCGGCCGCGTCGGTGGCCTGCACCGGCCGCTGCAGGCAGCCCGCCAGTTCATGCAGCAGGCCGGGGTTGCGCGCCCCGCCGCCGCATACCAGGACGTCGCGCGTGGCCGGCGCGGCCGCTTCCAGGGCATCGGCCACCGTGCGGGCCGTGAAGCGCTGCAGCGTGGCCTGTACGTCTTGCGGCGCCGGCGCGGGGCCGTCGTAGTCTTGCAGGCGCTGGTCCAGCCAGGCCGCGTTGAACAAATCGCGGCCGGTCGATTTCGGCGGCGGCAGGGCCAGCCACGGCTCGTTCGCCAGCAGATGTTCCAGCAGCGCCGGCAGCACCTGCCCGGTGGCCGCCCAGCGGCCGTGGTCGTCGTAGGCCTGCCCCGTGTGGCGCTGGCACCAGGTGTCCAGCAGCACGTTGGCGGGGCCGGTGTCGAAGCCGCGCGGCGGCTGCCCGGGCGCCAGCAGAGTCAGGTTGGCGATGCCGCCCAGGTTCAGCACTGCGCGCGCGTGCGGGGCCGGGAACATGGCGGCGTGAAAGGGGGGCACCAGCGGCGCGCCCTGGCCGCCGGCCGCCACGTCGCGGCTGCGGAAGTCGGCCACCACGTCGATGCCGGTAAGCTCGGCCAGCAAGGCCGGCGCATTCAGTTGCACGGTGTAGCCCAGGTCGGGGCGATGGCGCACCGTCTGGCCGTGCGCGCCGATGGCGCATACGGCGTCCGCGGCCAGCCCGGCCTGGTCCAGCAGCGTTCGCACCACGTCGGCATACAGCCGCGCCAGCGCCTGGCCGGCCAGCGCCGCGCGCTGCAGTTCGTCGGCCCCGCTGTGGTTCAGCGCCAGCAATTCGGCGCGCAACGCGCCGGGCATCGGCAGCCCCGCGCTGGCCAGCACCTGCGGTGCCCGGCCGGCGTCCAGCCGCGCCAGCACGCCGTCGGCGCCATCCATGCTGGTGCCCGACATCAGGCCGATAAAAAGGCGGCCGGGCGTCGGGGAACGCGGGCCGCCGGATGATCGAGTCATGGCGTAAACGCGGCGCGCCGTCTCAGCGGCTGGCCACGTTGGTGGTGGACTCGGGCAGGGTCTGCTGGAACTCGGTCAGCAGGGCGATCTGCTGCTGGTAGGGCAGCACGGCCGCCTTGAACTTGCGGGCCTCGGCCGCATCCAGCGGACGGCTGACCGGCAGGTCGGCTGCCAGCGGGTCGACCGGGCGGTCGGCGATGCGGAATTCGTAGTGCAGGTGCGGCCCGGTGGCCCAGCCGGTGGAGCCCACATAGCCGATCAGCTGGCCTTGCGACACCTTCGTGCCCGGCTTGATGCCCGGCGCGATGCGGCTTTGATGCGCATACACGGTCGAGTACTTGCCGAAGTGCTTGATAATGACCACGTTGCCGTAGCCGCGCTGCTGCCCGGCGAATTCCACCGTGCCGTCGGCGGTGGAATGGATGGGCGTGCCCGTGGGCGCCGCGTAGTCGACGCCTTTGTGCCCCGTCCAGGTCTTGTGGATGGGGTGCATGCGCATGCCGAAGGTGGAGCTGATGCGCGAGAACTTCAGCGCGGTGCGCAGGAACGCGCCGCGCAGGCTGACGCCGTCGAAATCGTAGTAGCTGCCCGACTTGCCGTCCGGTCTGAACCAGACGGCGTTGTACGTCTTGCCGTTGTTGACGAATTCCAGCGCCAGCACGCGGCCGGCGCCGGCATAGCGGCCCTGGTGCGAGCGCACTTCGTACACCACGCGGAACTGGTCGCCGCGGCGGATGTCGCGCAGGAAGTCGATCTTGGAATTGAGGATGTCGGCCATCTGCAGCGTGACCGAATCGGGGATGCCGGCTGCGTCGGTGGCGCCGAACAGCGAGGAACGGATGGTGCCGACGGCCACGCGGGTCTGCCGGTCGGTGCTGTCGCTGATCTCGCGGGCGGCGTAGGAATCGTCGGACGGCGTCACCAGCAGCATCCGGGTGGTGACCTGGCCGTCGTTCTCGTCGCCCGGGGTGTGGATATAGCGCAGCCACACCAGCTTGCCTTCGGCGTCGGTGGCGGCCTGCACCGAGCGCCCGGGGTACAGCTTGTAGATGCTGCGCGCGCTGGGGGCCTGGGTCAGGAAGCGCTGCAGGCCGGGGGCGTCGATCTCCAGGCGCTGCAGCACCGAGGCCAGGGTATCGCCCGCGCGGATGCGGGTTTCGCTGATATAGGGGGCGGCGCTGTCGTCGCTGCTGACGCTGACCTGGCTGGGTTCCAGCGGCAGGACGCTCTGGATCTGGCGCGACGGGGGCAGTTCGGTGCGGTCGGGCTGCTGGACCATGCCCAGCGCGGCGGCGCCGGCGAACAGGCCGACGGCGGTGACGAGAAGAGTGCGGCGCAGAAGGCCGGCGCGACGGGACGACTCGGGGCGAGACGCAAACAGGGCGGTGACTGGGCTGGATGAGCGGTCGGCCGGGCTGCTGGAGCCACGATTCATCGTGTAAAACCTTTCAGGGTGGCGTGAGTCCCCAGGATGCTTGCGCGGGCAATTGCAGGCGCGCCCATGCGTGCGGGCGGCACGCGGCAGGCTTGCGCCCCTGCGACGCATCTTGTGAACAACGGGTGTTTAGCCGGGACAGCAACCGTAACGGCAACAGTTGCGTATGATTAGGGCAGTATCCTAGCTGATTCGGCTAGAATTTTCGACTTATTTTCAAGCCAATTTGGCACTTTTTACACCTTTTTTGCGTTGCCAGGCCCTGCCTGGCCCCTGACATGTCCCAACCCGAAGCCCCCATCACCCCCGAAGTCGAAGCCGACCTGCGCGTCGCCAAGCGCGGCTGCGACGAACTGCTGGTCGAATCCGAGTTCGCCCGCAAGCTGGCCAAGAGCCGCGCCACCGGCGTGCCGCTGCGCATCAAGCTGGGGCTGGACCCCACTGCGCCCGACATCCACCTGGGCCATACGGTGGTGCTGAACAAGATGCGGCAGCTGCAGGACCTGGGCCACAATGTCATTTTCCTGATCGGCGATTTCACCTCGATGATCGGCGACCCCAGCGGCCGCAATTCCACGCGCCCGCCGCTCACCCGCGAGCAGATCGAGGCCAACGCCAAGACCTACTACGCCCAGGCCAGCCTGGTGCTGGACCCGGCCCGCACCGAGATCCGCTACAACTCCGAATGGAGCGACCCCCTGGGCGCGCGCGGGCTCATCCAGCTGGCCTCGCGCTACACCGTGGCGCGCATGATGGAACGCGAAGACTTCACCAAGCGCTTCAAGGGCGGGGTGCCCATCGCCGTGCACGAGTTCCTGTATCCCCTGATGCAGGGCTACGACTCGGTGGCGCTGCAGTCCGACCTGGAACTGGGCGGCACCGACCAGAAATTCAACCTGCTGGTGGGCCGCGAACTGCAGAAAGAATACGGCCAGGCGCCGCAGTGCGTGCTGACCATGCCGCTGCTCGAAGGCACCGACGGCGTCGAGAAAATGTCCAAGTCCAAGGGCAACTACATCGGCATCTCGGAAAACCCCGATTCGATGTTCGGCAAGCTGATGTCGATTTCCGACACGCTGATGTGGCGCTATTTCGAACTGCTGTCGTTCCGCTCGCTGGACGACATCGCCGCGCTCAAGGCCGGGATCGACGCCGGCGCCAATCCGCGCGACGCCAAGGTCGCGCTGGCGCAGGAAATCGTCGCGCGCTTCCATTCGCCCCAGGCCGCCGAGGCCGCGCTGGCCGCGTTCCAGGCGCGCTTTCGCGATGGCGCCATGCCCGACGACATGCCCGAGGTCAATGTGGCCGGCGCGCCGCTGGGCATTCTGAAGGTGCTGCGCGAAGCCGGGCTGGTGGCTTCCGGCGCCGAAGCGCAGCGCAATGTCGAGCAAGGCGGGGTGCGCGTCAACGGCGATCGCGTCGAAGACAAATCGTTGCAATTACAGGCGGGGTCTTATGTCTTGCAAGTAGGCAAGCGCAAGTTCGCCCGTGTTAACTTGGCAGGGTAGGAAGCGCCTACGGCCTCGCAGGAGCACGACATGAAACTTTCGAGTCTGTCTTTTTCCGATAACGAGTCGATTCCCGATCGCTACGCTTTCGGCAAGATCGACCCGCAGTCGCACGTCGCACTCGCGGACAACTTCAACCCCCAGTTTTCCTGGGACGACGTGCCCGAAGGCACCCGTTCGTTCGCGCTGATCTGCCACGACCCCGACGTGCCCTCCAAGCCCGACGACGTCAATCAGGAAGGGCGGGCGGTGCCGGCCGACCTGCCGCGCGTCGATTTCTTCCACTGGGTCCTGATCGACCTCGCGCCCAGCCTGCGCGAAATCGACGAAGGCGCCTTTTCCAACGGCATCACGCCGCGCGGCAAGGGCGGCCCGCTGGCGCCCAACGACGCGCGCCAGGGCGTCAACGACTACACCTCGTGGTTCGCCGCCGATCGCGACATGAGCGGCGATTACTTCGGCTACGACGGCCCGTGCCCGCCCTGGAACGACGCGCTGCCGCACCGCTACGTCTTCACGCTGTACGCACTGGACGTGCCCAAGCTGGACGTGCAGGGCAACTTCACCGGCAACGACGTGCTCAAGGCCATGCAGGGCCACGTGCTGGCCCAGGCCAGCCTGACGGGCATCTACACCCTGAACCCCGATCTGGCGCCCAAGCAGATCGGCGACACCTCGGCCTGAACCCGAAGCCCAGGCGCATCTCGCGGAGTGCGCCCCGGTGCCTCTCAGGCGTCAGACACACCTTCGAGGTGTCTGACACCTGACCAGACCACCGCCAAGCCATGCTGGGCCCCCTGCTCGCGTTCCCCAGGTGTCAGACACCCCGCAGGGTGTCTGACACCTTGCCACAGCCCCAAGTCACGCCAAGCGCCCCCGTCCGCGCCAACATGAGCCATTCTCAAGCTGACTTGAGCGAATAGGCACGTTGCGCGGCGTTGCGGGCTTTTTTCGGCCGAAGCGGGCACTTTTTCCGTGTTTTCGGCCCTTGCCGGGCGCAAGCAGGGCGGGCGGGCGCGGTAAACTAGCGGCGATCCGCGATTCCCCGCTTTTTTCTTTCCACGCCTCAGGAACCCTCCCGTCATGTTCGACCGCAAACTCACGCTGTCCCAGGTAGACCCCGAAGTCTGGGCCGCCATCCAGAAAGAAGACACCCGCCAGGAACAGCACATCGAGCTGATCGCCTCGGAAAACTACGCCAGCCCGGCCGTCATGCAGGCCCAGGGCACGCAGCTGACCAACAAGTATGCCGAAGGCTATCCGGGCAAGCGCTATTACGGCGGTTGCGAATATGTCGACGTGGTCGAACAGCTGGCCATCGACCGCCTGAAGCAACTGTTCGGCGCCGAGGCCGCCAACGTGCAGCCCAATTCGGGTTCGCAGGCCAACCAGGGCGTGTACATGGCCGTGCTCAAGCCGGGCGACACCGTGCTGGGCATGAGCCTGGCCGAAGGCGGCCACCTGACGCACGGCGCGTCGGTCAATGCCTCGGGCAAGCTGTACAACTTCGTGTCGTACGGCCTGGACGCCAACGAAGTGCTCGACTACGCGCAGGTCGAGCGGCTGGCCAAGGAACACAAGCCCAAGCTCATCGTGGCCGGCGCCTCGGCCTACGCCCTGCACATCGACTTCGAGCGCCTGGCGCGCATCGCCCACGACAACGGCGCGCTGCTGATGGTCGACATCGCCCACTATGCCGGCCTGGTGGCCGGCGGCGCCTATCCCAACCCCGTGCCGCACGCCGACTTCGTCACGTCCACCACGCACAAGTCGCTGCGCGGCCCGCGTGGCGGGGTCATCATGATGAAGGCCGAATACGAAAAGATCATCAACTCGGCCATCTTCCCCGGCATCCAGGGCGGCCCGCTGATGCACGTCATCGCCGCCAAGGCCGTGGCCTTCCAGGAAGCCCTGTCGCCCGAATTCAAGCAGTACGCCCAGCAGGTGGCCAAGAACGCCCAGGTGCTGGCCGAAACCCTGGTCAAGCGCGGGCTGCGCATCGTGTCCGGCCGCACCGAAAGCCACGTCATGCTGGTCGACCTGCGCCCCAAGGGCATCACCGGCAAGGAAGCCGAGGCGGTGCTGGGCCAGGCGCACATCACGGTCAACAAGAACGCCATCCCCAACGACCCGGAAAAGCCCTTCGTGACCAGCGGCATCCGCCTGGGCACCCCGGCCATGACCACCCGCGGCTTCAAGGAAGCCGAGGCCGAGCTCACCGCCAACCTGATCGCCGACGTGCTGGACAACCCGCGCGACGAGGCCAACATCGCCGCGGTGCGTGCCCGCGTCAACGAACTGACGGCCCGCCTGCCGGTCTACGGCGGCTGAACCGCCGGGGCGGCCCTGGGGCCGCCCGTTGGCGTATTTTCCCCACGCCGGCGCCGCGTTGCGCCGCCGGCGTCATTACAATACGCCGAACAATTGGACTGGGGGGCGCAACATGAGATGCCCATTCTGCGGCAACGCCGACACGCAGGTGGTGGATAGCCGGGTGTCCGAAGAAGGCGACACCATCCGCCGGCGCCGCCGCTGCCTGTCCTGTGACAAGCGCTTCACCACCTACGAGCGCATCGAACTGGCCATGCCGTCGGTGGTCAAGCGCAACGGCAGCCGCAGCGACTACGATACCGCCAAGCTGCGCGCCAGCCTGTCGCTGGCCCTGCGCAAGCGCCCGGTCAGCACCGACGAGGTCGACAGCGTGGTCGCCCGCATCGAGGAAACCCTGCTGGCCAGCGGCCAGCGCGAAGTCTCCACCGAGCGCATCGGCGAACTGGTCATGGCCGAGCTCAAGAAGCTCGACAAGGTGGCGTACGTGCGCTTTGCCTCGGTCTACAAGAATTTCGAAGACATCGGCGAGTTCGTCGAAGCCATCCGCGAAATGCAGGGCCCCATGCTGCCGGGCAAGCTGCGCAAGTAGCCTCCGCCCGTGACCCCATGACCGACGCCGACGATATCACCTGGATGCGCCGCGCCCTGGCGCTGGCCCGCTCCGTCATGTACAGCACCACGCCCAATCCGCGGGTCGGTTGCGTGATCGTGCGCGACGGGCGCGTGCTGGGCGAGGGCGCCACGCAGCCGCCCGGCGGCCCGCACGCCGAAGTCCGCGCCCTGGGCGACGCCGCGGCGCGCGGCGAATCGGTGCGGGGCGCCACCCTGTACGTCACGCTGGAACCCTGCAGCCATTTCGGCCGCACCCCGCCTTGCGCCGATGCGATCGTGGCCGCGCGGCCGGCCCGCGTGGTGGTCGCCATGGGCGATCCCAACCCCCGCGTGGCCGGCCAGGGCCTGGACCGCCTGCGCGAGGCCGGCATCGCCGTCACCGTCGGCGTCTGCCCGGACGAAGCCCTGGAAATCAACGCCGGCTTCGTCGCCCGCATGAGCCGCGGCACGCCCTGGGCATGGGTGAAGATGGCCGCCTCGCTGGATGGGCGCAGCGCCCTGCACAATGGCGTGTCGCAATGGATCACGGGCGAGGCCGCGCGCGCCGACGGCCATGCCTGGCGCGCGCGCAGCTGCGTGGTGCTGACGGGCATGGGCACGGTGCTGAAAGACGATCCGCGCCTGAATGTGCGCGGCGTGCCCACGCCGCGCGCGCCGCGCAAGGCGGTGGTCGATGGCCGCCTGGAAATCCCGGAAGACGCCCGCCTGCTCGACGGCACCGAGACCCTGATCTTCACCGCGCGGCCGGATGCCGCCAAGGCCGCCCGCCTGGCCGAGCGCAACGCGCGCGTGGTGGCCCTGCCCGAGGGCGATACCGATCGCGTCGACCTGCCGGCCATGATGCGCTGGCTGGGCGAACACGAGGTCAACGAAGTCCATGTCGAGGCCGGCGCCGGCCTGGGCGGCGCGCTGGTGTCGGCCGGCTGCGTGGACGAACTGCTGGTCTACCTGGCGCCCGTGCTGCTGGGCGACGCCGCCGCCATGCTGCGCCTGCCCCTGATCGAGCACCTGGAAAGCGCCCGGCGCTTCGAATTCACCGACACGGTGCGCATCGGCCCCGACCTGCGCCTGCGCGCGCGCGACGCGGCGCGCTGGCAGGGCTTGCAACGCGCCGCCGCGTGCCGCTGAGGCTATTTTTACTGTACTGATTCAGGAGATCCCCCCATGTTTACCGGCCTGGTCGCGGCAGTGGGCCGCATCGTCAGCCTGCAACCGCTTGCCGATACCGAGCAGGGCGGCGTACGCCTGGACATCGACGCCGGCGAGCTGGACCTGGCCAACGTCGGCATCGGCGATTCCATCGCCGTGCAGGGCGCGTGCATGACCGTCATCGCGCTGCAGGGCCGGCGCTTCCAGGTCGATGTCTCGCGCGAAAGCCTGAGCCTGACGGTGGGCCTGGACCGCCCCGGCGAGGTCAACCTGGAAAAATCGCTGCGCGTGGGCGACCAGATCGGCGGGCACCTGGTGTCCGGCCATGTCGACGGCATGGGCGACGTATTGCGCTTCGATAGCGTGGGCGAATCGCGCGAACTGGTCATTCGCGTGCCGCGGCACCTGGCGCGGTTCCTCGCCTACAAGGGCTCCATCACGGTCAACGGCATCAGCCTGACGGTCAACCGCGTCACCGACGTGTCCGACGGTTGCGACATCAGCATCAACATCATTCCCCATACCCAGGCTGTCACGACGCTGCGCAACGTCAGGCCGGGCGACCGCGTCAATCTCGAAGTCGACACCATCGCGCGCTATGTCGAGCGCATGCTGGCCATGCCGCGCCCCGATGACTTGAAATAACACTACCGCGCGCAGGGCATCTTGCGAAAGGCGACGCATCGGCGTCGCCTTTTTTGTTAGCGCTCGTGATGCTCGGCTGCCAAATTATTGCGATGTTGTCGCGATGGGCCCGCCGCTTGCTGAAAGGTTCTGCAAACACGGGCCGCGCTACGCATTGAAACGCTCGTCCATGAATCTTTGCGCGATTCCAGGAACTTGTTTCACTGCCCCATGGCCTAATCGTAAACAGGCCCACCAACCCCATTCTATGGTGTGTGGCGAAAGCAACATATCAAGATGATGTGCATGATCCCATTACCATAAAGTCTAGCGACATTGGCCAATGAGGAACACAATGGGGCAACGGACTCATTAACCGACCATACGCTGTAGGAGGTTATCCGTGCAAAACATCGTCGAAGGCTTCAAGTCGCTTTACGCGAAAGACCAGGAAACCGAACTTTCCCTCGAGGAATACCTGGCTCTGGCCCAGAAAGACCCGATGGCGTACGCCAGCCCCGCAGAACGCATGCTGGCGGCGATCGGCGAACCGGAACTCATCGATTCCCGTAACGATCCCCGGTTGTCGCGCCTGTTTTCCAACCGCATCGTGCGCCGCTATCCGGCCTTCAAGGAATTCTTCGGCCTGGAAGACGTCATCGACCAGATCGTGGCGTTCTTCAAGCACGCCGCGCAGGGCCTGGAAGAGCGCAAGCAGATCCTGTACCTGCTGGGGCCGGTGGGTGGGGGCAAGTCGTCCATCGCCGAGCGCCTGAAGGCGCTGATGGAGGCCTATCCCATCTATGCGCTGAAAGGTTCGCCTGTCAACGAATCGCCGCTGGGGCTGTTCCACCCCGACCGGTTCGGCGACACGCTGGAAAAAGAATACGGCATTCCGCGCCGCTATCTCACCGGCATCATGTCGCCGTGGGCGGTCAAGCGCCTGAAAGAGTTCGACGGCGATATCTCGCAGTTCCGCGTGGTGCGCCTGAACCCTTCGGTGCTGCGCCAGGTGGCCATCGCCAAGACGGAACCGGGCGACGAAAACAACCAGGACATCTCGTCGCTGGTGGGCAAGGTCGACATCCGCAAGCTCGATCGCCACTCGCAAGACGACCCCGACGCCTACAGCTATTCGGGCGGGCTGTGCCTGGCCAACCAGGGGCTGCTGGAATTCGTCGAAATGTTCAAGGCGCCCATCAAGATGTTGCACCCGTTGCTGACGGCAACACAGGAAGGCAACTTCAAGGGCACCGAAGGCTTCTCGGCCATCCCGTTCAACGGCCTGATCCTGGCCCACTCGAACGAATCCGAATGGCAGACCTTCCGCAACAACAAGCACAACGAGGCCTTCCTCGACCGTATCTACATCGTCAAGGTGCCGTACTGCCTGCAGGTCACCGAAGAGGTCGAGATCTACCGCAAGCTGCTGCGCAACAGTTCGCTGGCCACCGCGCCCTGCGCCCCGGGCACGCTGGACATGATGGCGCAGTTCTCGGTGCTGACGCGCCTGAAAGAGCCCGAGAATTCCAGCATCTATTCCAAGCTGCGCGTGTACGACGGCGAATCGCTGAAAGACGTCGACCCGAAGGCCAAGGCGCTGCAGGAATACAAGGACTACGCCGGCACCGACGAGGGCATGACGGGGGTGTCCACCCGCTTTGCCTACAAGATCCTGTCCAGCGTGTTCAACCACGACCAGACAGAAGTCGCGGCCAACCCGGTGCACCTGATGTATGTGCTTGAGCAGCGTATCGCCCGCGAAGACTACCCCGAGGAAATCCGCCGCCGCTACCTGGACTTCATCAAGGGTTACCTGGCGCCGCGCTACGCGGAATTCATCGGCAAGGAAATCCAGACCGCCTACCTGGAATCGTATTCCGAGTACGGGCAGAACATCTTCGACCGCTATGTCACGTTCGCCGATTGCTGGATCCAGGACGAGGAATTCCGCGACCCGGAAACCGGCGAAAGCTTCGATCGCAGCGCCCTGAACGACGAGCTGGAAAAGATCGAGAAGCCCGCCGGCATTGCCAACCCCAAGGACTTCCGCAACGAGATCGTCAATTTCGTGCTGCGCGCCCGCGCCAACAACGCCGGCCGCAACCCGAACTGGACCAGCTACGAAAAGCTGCGCGAAGTGATCGAGAAGAAAATGTTCTCGAACACCGAAGACCTGCTGCCGGTCATCTCGTTCAACGCCAAGGCGTCGGCCGAAGACAAGAGCAAGCACCAGAGCTTTGTCGACCGCATGGTCGACAAGGGCTACACCGAGAAGCAGGTCCGCCTGCTGTGCGAGTGGTACCTGAGAGTGAGGAAGTCATCCTGAGCGAGGTGAATCATGAATTCACTGATCGATCGGCGCCTGAACGGCCGCAATAAAAGCGCGGTCAACCGTGAGCGCTTTCTCAGGCGATACAAAGACCAGATCCGCAAGGCCGTGCAGGACCTGGTTCGCGAGCGGTCCATCGAAGACATGGACCAGGGCGGGGAAATCAACCTGCCCGCTCGCGATATCTCCGAGCCGCATTTCCGGCACGGCCCCGGCGGCGACCGCGAGCTGGTTCACCCCGGCAACCGCGAGTTCGCCAAGGGCGATACGTTTCCGCGGCCTTCCGGGTCGGAAGGCGAAGGCGGGTCCGAGCCCGGCGAGGGCGAATCGGTAGACCAGTTCACTTTCAGCCTGTCGCGGGCGGAATTCCTGAACCTGTTCTTCGAAGACCTGGAGCTGCCGCACCTGATCCGCACCCAGCTGGGCGATGTCGCCCAGAAAAAATGGCAGCGCGCCGGCTACACCACCACCGGCTCGCCCAGCCTGCTGAGCGTCAGCCGCACCCTGAAGGCGTCGCTGTCGCGGCGGGTGGCGCTCAGCGTGGCGGCGCGCGCCGAACTCGAGGCCGCCCAGGCCAAGCTGGATGCCGCCATCGCGGCGGGCGCGCCGCAAGCCGAGATCGACGCCCTGCGCCAGGAAGTGGAAGACTGCGCCAACCGCCTGGAACGCCTGCCGTTCCTGGACGACCTGGACCTGCGCTACCGCAACCGCATTTCCGTGGCCATGCCGATGGCGCGCGCGGTGATGTTCTGCCTGATGGACGTGTCCGGATCGATGGACGAAGGCAAGAAAGACCTGGCCAAGCGTTTCTTCACGCTGCTGTACCTGTTCCTGTCGCGCAAGTACGAGCACGTGGACGTGGTCTTCATCCGCCACACCGACAATGCCGAAGAGGTCGACGAGCACACCTTCTTCTACGACCCCAAGAGCGGCGGCACCATCGTGCTGTCGGCCCTGGAACTGATGCACGAGATCGTGCAGACGCGCTATCCGCCCAGCGCCTGGAACGTATACGCGGCCCAGGCCAGCGACGGCGACTCGTTCGGCGCCGACGCGGGCAAGAGCGCCCGCTTCCTGGCCGAAAACCTGCTGCCGGCCACCCGCTATTTCGCGTACATCGAAGTGCCCGACTCGCAAGAGGCCCGCAAAAGCAGCCTGTGGGCCGAATACGAGCAGGAAACGGCGCCGCACTTCGCCATGCGCCGGATCTGCGAACGCGGCGAGATCTACCCCGTGTTCCATGATCTGTTCAAAAAGGAAACAGCATGAACGCCATCGTGGGCTCTCGTGCCGAGCTGGAAGCCCTTGGGAAGGCCCGGCCGATTTCCGAAGGTTCCGAGTGGACATTCGAACTGATCCAGCGCTACGACGAGGCCATCGCCGAAGCGGCGGAAGAGTTCGGCCTGGACACCTACCCCAACCAGATCGAGGTGATTACCTCCGAGCAGATGCTGGACGCCTACGCGTCGGCAGGCCTGCCTATCGGCTACCCGCACTGGTCGTACGGCAAGGAATTCATCCGCAACGAGCAGTTCTACCGGCGCGGCATGCAGGGCCTGGCCTACGAGATCGTGATCAACTCCAACCCCTGCATCGCCTATCTGATGGAAGAAAATTCCATGGCGATGCAGGCGCTGGTCATCGCCCACGCCTGCTACGGCCACAACTCGTTCTTCAAGGGCAATTACCTGTTCCGCCAGTGGACCGACGCGGACAGCATCCTGGACTACCTGGTGTTCGCCCGCAAGTACGTGATGGACTGCGAAAGCCGCTACGGCATCGACGCGGTCGAGGCCATCCTGGATTCCTGCCACGCGCTCACCCCGCACGGGGTGGACCGCTACAAGCGGCCGGCCCCGGTGTCGTACAAGGAAGAGGCCCAGCGCCAGGCCCAGCGCGAAGAACATGCCCGCCTGCAATACAACGACCTGTGGCGCACGTTGCCGCAGGCCGAGCCCGACCCCGCCGAAGACCGGCGGCGCACCGTCTTCCCGCCCGAGCCCGAAGAAAACCTGCTGTACTTCATCGAGAAGCACTCGCCCAAGCTCGAGCCGTGGCAGAAAGAACTGGTGCGCATCGTGCGCAAGATCGCCCAGTACTTCTACCCGCAGGGGCAGACCAAGGTCATGAACGAGGGCTGGGCCACCTTCTGGCACTACACCTTGCTGAACCGCCTGCACCAGAAGGGGCTGGTCAGCGACGGGTTCATGATGGAGTTCCTGCAAAGCCACACCAACGTGGTCAGCCAGCGCGGCTTCGACGAACGCGGCTACGGCGGCATCAACCCGTACGCGCTGGGCTTCGCCATGATGCAAGACATCCGCCGCATCTGCGAATCGCCCACGCCCGAAGACCGCCAGTGGTTCCCCGACATCGCCGGCAGCGATTGGGTCAAGACGCTGGATTTCGCCATGCGCAATTTCAAGGATGAGTCGTTCATCTCGCAATACCTGTCGCCGCGCCTGATCCGCGAATTCCGCTTTTTCGCCATCGCCGACCACCAGGCCAGCCCCGTGCTGGAAGTGGCCGCCATCCACGACGACGAAGGCTACCGGCAGATCCGCAAGCTGCTGGCCGAGCAGCACAACCGCGACAACCAGGTGCCCGACATCCAGATCGTGCGCTATCGCCGCGAATCCGATCGCTCGCTGGTCCTGCGCCACCTGCAGACCCGCGGCCGCCCGCTGGCCGGCGAAGACGCCGACCAGGTCATGAAACACCTGGGGCGCCTGTGGGGCTTCAAGGTCCGGCTGGAAGAAACCGAACCCGACGGCACCGTCAATTCCTACCGGGAAGTGAACCCCACCAACACGTACCGGGAAGGGAACTAGGGCGACGCGAAGCGTCCCCGTTTTAATGCCATGGAAAGGCGGGCGCGGCCGGCGCGCTACTTCCCAGGCTTTCCCCCGCCTGGGCCAGGTGCCAGACACCCTGCCGGGTGTCTGGCACCGTTCGGTCAGCGCGACACCCCCGCCCACTCGGTTGCCTGACACCTTCCCCTGTCACCCTTTCGCCATTCTGTTAGAATCGCGGATTCGCATTTGTGGCGTCACCCGGCCAGCCCGGCGCTGCGCGGCAGATGCAGCCCGGATCAGGACAGGTGGCCGAGTGGTTGAAGGCGCACGCCTGGAAAGCGTGTATACGTGATAAGCGTATCGGGGGTTCGAATCCCCCTCTGTCCGCCAAGAATCTGCAAGCATTGCGCCGCAATGCCCGCCAGCCCGCACCCTCCAGCCGTGCGGGCTTTTTCTTGCCCGGCTATCGTGTGAAACCCCATGCCGAGGGGCCGGCGATTTCACCGATCAAAACAGCCGTTTCATCGAAAAAAGCTCCCCAGGGCCGCCACCCGCTGAAATAATCATTGCGCAGTCATTCCGTATCCCTCATGGCGGAACATCCATGCGTTCAATCCTGCTTACCATCCTGGCCGCCGCCGTCTCGCTGGGCGCCGCCCCGGCCAGGTCCCAAGATTCGCTTCCCGCGGTGGATGGGCTCAGCGGCAAGCTCCGGCTCAGCGGCGCGACCGCCGACGGCGACACATCGGCCGGGGTCGAAGGCGCGATAACCTTTCCCCTGGCGCACCGGTTCGGCATGCAGCTGGACCTGGGGGCAGGCCGCATGGAAACGTCTCACGACGGGCGTGCCACCTATCAAGGCGCCGGCGCGCATCTGTTCTGGCGCGATCCCTCGCAAGGCATGGTGGGCATCGAGACCAGCTACGCGCATCTCGATGCCTACGACGGTGTCCACACCTATTCCGCAGGCGTAGAGGCGGAACGCTACTGGGACCGATTCACGCTGGCCGGCGTCATGGGCGTGACGGGAGGCAGCGACACCACCGTGTCGAATTCCGAGGGCCGGTTTCGCTACGACATCAAAACGGAATTCGTCGCGGGCCCCAGGCTGACCTGGTATCCCGACGACAATGTGGCACTGTCCGCATCCGGGGCGGTCGCGGGCGACGACGTTGCCGCGGGCCTGGGCGTTGAGTTCGCGCTCGCCAGCCAGCATCAGTACCAGCCCAGCCTTTTTGCGCGCGCGGTGGTGGGCGAGGGCGGCGAAGTCTATGCGATGGCCGGCATCAATATCTACTTCGGGCAGCGATCGAAGTCGCTGATCCGCCGTCATCGGGAAGACGACCCGCCCATTGCCAACCTGAGTTCCCATGGGTACTTGGCCGGCCTGGCGTTCTCGCTACACGCCATTAAGAAGTTCAAACAGCACAAAGACAACCCCACCGTGATCGGTCCGTAGCCACATCGGCGGCCGTCGGGATTTCGTACAGCGGCATCCTCCAATTGGAGGATGCCGGATAGCGCTGCCTTCGGGAAAATCCACGCGAATCGGGAGGATTCCCCGCCCGTACGACCCGGCGCCACCACCATGCACGTCGACATTGCAACGCAAGAAAGCGCGGGCGCGCACGCCTTGCTGACCGAGAGGCTCGACCATATCTGCAATGCGCTGGGCAGGGGCGGCTCGATTTCCTTGATGCTTCCCGCGGTGGTCGAGCATGCGCGCCATGCGGTCGCCCAGGCGGGCGACGAGATCCAGCTGGCGGCATTGCGGCAAACCGCCAGGGCGCATCCGGTTGCCGGCTATCTTTACCAGTGCCCCTTCACGGCGCATTCCGCCCGCAAGCCCCGAGGCTACGCGGGCGACGCGGAACTGATCGACTATATCTACTGCCATCGCGACCGGACCCGCGATGTACGCCGGTCCACCGCCATCGGCCGGCGCATCTTGTGCGCCAATGTCGATCGTCCCGCGCCATTGGCGGTGCGGGCCCGGCGCCAGATCGTCGCCGACGTGCTGTCGCAGGTGGCCATGCGCGTGCGTAGCGCGCGGATCCTGTCCGTGGCCTGCGGCCATGCGCGGGAACTGGAACTCATCGACGACGCATTGCTGAGCCGCGTCGCCACTTTCGTCGGTCTCGACCAGGACGCCAAGAGCCTGGAGGTCGCCGCGGGGTATCGCATCGGCGACCGATGCGTGGAAACCCAACGGGCTTCCATTATCGACTTGCTGAAAGACGGGCAACTCGACGGCTTCGACCTGATCTATTCATCCGGGCTGTACGACTACCTGTCCGACCGGCTTTGCCAGCGGCTGACCCACAATCTGTTCAACCGGTTGCGGCCCGGCGGCACGTTGCTGTTGGCGAACTTCCTGCCCGGCCTGCCCGATGCCGGCTACATGGAACTGTTCATGGACTGGTCGCTGATCTACCGCACCCGATCGCAGATACGCGACTTCGCGGCCGCCGTCGACCCGGCACGCGCGGCGGATATTGACTACTTCACCGATACCCACCAGCAGATCGGGTTCTTGAAGGTCGTCAAGCGTTGAAGCCGGTGCCGTGCCCAGAACGGGCATGGTTGAATGATGGTGGAACGGCTTTGCCCGCGCGGTCGTCTGTTTGCCTGCCGATTGATGAATCGAAACTTCAAACAAGAGCGCGACAACTCGTGACGCACTCGAGGCACGAGTTGCAATACCTTATCTCAACGAGATAAGGAAAGAGGTCCCGGCCTTGGGCGCTTGATGGATCGCAATTCTGGGCCTCAACCCCGTCTATATCATCCCTTCTTCGAACTTGTCTGATGCAGAAAAATCGGCGCGTGCGGCGCCGGTTTTCTGATCCGCCAAGGGTTCGGTTCCTTCAAGCAAATCGTCGTCCAACGTCCGTCCATCGGCCGTCGAGGACTCTTTTTTTCTTTTTTCAAGGAAGCAACATGATGTCTCGCCAACGTTTCGCGCTGGCCGCCATGGTCGCCGGCCTGGCGCTTTCGTCCTCGGCCGCCGCTGCCGACGGCACGATCACCTTCACCGGCGCCATCACGGACACGACATGCACGGTGTCGGTGAATGGGTCCGGAACCAGCGCCTCGGTTCTGCTGCCGACCGTGCAAACCTCCGCGCTGACCGCGACCGGCGCCACTGCCGGCACCACGCCGTTCGACATCGTGCTGTCCGGCTGCACGGGTGGCACGTTGAATACGGCGTCTACCCATTTCGAAAGCGGCACCAACGTGGATGCCAGCTCCGGTCGTCTGAACAACAGCAACGTGGCAGGTTCGGCCAGCAACGTGCAGCTGCAGTTGTTGAACGCGTCGCATGGCGCTATTGCTGCCGGCGCGGCGTCGCAGAACGACCTGCCAGTCAGCATCACCTCTGGTGGCGGCACGCTGAGTTACTACGTGCAGTACTACGCCACCGGGGCAGCCACCTCGGGTTCGGTGTCTTCGTACGTCGATTACTCGATCTCGTATCAGTAGTCCCGGCAAATTGGAAAGGGCGGCGGGCCGCCCTTCCATTTCGCACCGTTGTTTTTCCTGGCTCATCCTAACGACGGCACGGTTCTTATACCGTTGTCGCAGTAACTCTATGCTATTTCGATATCTGGCGGCCGTCGTCGTGCTGCCGGCTGCGATGGCGGCCTCGAACGCGGCAGTGGTTCTCAGCAACACGCGCATCGTGCTTGACGAAGGCCGGGGCGAAGCGACTGCGCAGGCACGTAACGTCGGCGAACAGCCCGTCCTGCTGCAGTTCTGGATCGACGACGGTGACGCGGCCGCTGGCCCCCAGCATGCCGTCAGCCCATTTATTCTGACGCCGCCGGTCACCCGGGTAGATGCCCACAAAGGGCAGTCGATACGCATTATCAAGGCGGGCGATGTCGCCAATCGGCAGCAGGAATCCCTGTTCTGGTTCAACGTGCTGGAAATTCCCCCGAAACCGGCCCAGCAGCTGGCAGCCGGCGACAACCTGCTGCAGCTGTCGTTCCGTACCCGCATCAAGTTGTTTTATCGGCCTGTTGGCTTGCCGGGCACTGCGGATCAAGCACACGAGCAGTTGTGTTTCAGTTACGACGCCGCCACGGGTCAGCTAGCGGTGCGAAACCCTAGTCCTTATTACATTACTTTCCGCAAGCTTGCGTTGCGCGCATCCGGCGACGGGCCGGTTATTGCGGAACTGGGCAAGACCGCAGAAAGAATGGTCGAGCCCGGTAGCGAACGGGCATTCCCATTGCCACCCAAACGTACGCCGTCACCAGAAATGGTAATTGCCTACAGTGTCATCAACGATTACGGCGGTGACACCCCCGGTCAACGCAGTAGCAAGGCACCGTGTCAGCCGTGATGCGTACCGGTTCAATCTGTTCGCCCTGCAGGGCAATTGTGACAGGATTTTCGCTGGCAGCCGTAGTGCCGGTTTGCGCGGCGCCACAGGTGGAATTCAACGAGGTCTTCCTGCGTTCACCGGTCGACATCGGAATGTTCGCCCACGGCAACCCGGTGCCCGCTGGCGTGTATCGAGTCGATGTCCAGCTGAACGGCAACTGGAAGGGGCGGCACAGTATCCCGTTCGAATTACCCAGGCCGAACGAGACGGTGGCGCAGCCTTGCTTCGATTTCAAGCTGCTTGACAGCCTGGGGTTCGATATCGACCGTATCGGGGCCGAAGCGCGTGCGGGGTTGCAAGACCGGCCGACGTGTGCGCCGCTGGGCAATATCGTGCCCGGTGCGGCAGCCACGTACGACAGCGGCGAACAGCGACTTGATGTGACGGCTCCGCAAATCGCCATGCTGCGTCGCGCGCGCGGTTACGTCAGCCCGGCGCTGTGGGACGACGGCATTACGGCGGGCACGTTGCAGTACGACTACCTGGTCTATCACAACAAGAACACGCGCTCGTCCGAGTTCTCGAGCGACACCAGCCAGTACCTGGGTCTGCGCGCGGGGGTCAATCTGGGGGCGTGGCGCTTCCGTTATCGAGGCACGCTGAACGATACCAGCCGCGCGGGTAGTTCTTACCAGAACATCGCTGCGTACGCCGAACGTGGCATCGCGCCGTGGCGCAGCAAGCTGGTGCTAGGAGACGCCACGACCGATGGCCAGGTCTTCGACAGTCTGGCCTTTCGCGGGATACAGCTTTCGTCCGAAGAGCGCATGTACGCCGATTCGCTACGTGGCTTTGCGCCGGTGGTGCAGGGCATTGCCAACAGCAATGCACGGGTCCAGGTATTTCAGCAAGGCAACCTGATATACGAAACCACGGTGCCGCCCGGTCCGTTCTTGATCAACGATTTGTATCCCACCGGACTGGGCGGCGATCTGAGTGTCACGGTTACCGAAGCCGACGGCAGCGAGCATGTATTCAGCGTTGCTTACGCCGCCACCGCCGAACTGCTTCGGCCAGGTGTGACCCGCTACAACCTGATGGCGGGGCAATATCGCAACCGCGCTCTTGATGACAAACCGTCGGTATTCATGGGCACGGTGCGGCACGGTTTCTCGAACCTGGTGACCGGCTATACCGGCGTGATCGGTGCTGAAGGCTACCAGGCGGTAGCGGCGGGTCTGGGCTTCAATACACGCCTCGGCGCGATCGCGATGGATGTCACGCACGCGCGCACCGACCTGGGCCAGGGTGCAACGCATCGGGGGCAGAGCGTACGGCTGGCGTACTCCAAAATACTGCCGGTTATCCGTACCAACGTAACGCTGGCAACCTACCGGTATTCCAGTTCGGGTTACTACGATGCGAACGAGGCATTCATTCTGCGTGATCGCGGCCTGGACGATCGAATCAGCCAATATGGCAGCTATGTCGGCCGTCGCAACCGTATGCAGATCAGCGCCTCGCAGTCATTGCCCGACGGCTGGGGCAGTTTCAGCTTGAGTGCCACGCGGCAGGATTACTGGCGCAGGCGCGGCACCGATACGGAATTTCAGTTCCAGTACACAAACAGCTACAGGCGGTTCGGCTACGGGATCAGCGCGGGGCGTTCGCGCAATGTGGCCTCCGGGCGCTGGGACAACCAGGTGATGCTGACGTTGTCGTTGCCGCTGGGTTCGTCGGTCCAGTCGCCGCATCTGAATGCCGGGTACAGTCGCGATAGCCAGGCGCATACCCTGCAGGCGACCTTGTCGGGGGTGTTGGGCGAAGCCAACCAGATCGGCTATAGCGCATTCGCCAGCACGGCCGATAATCGACATGGGGCGCGCAGTACCACCGTGGGTGCCAGCGGTTCGTGGTCCGCGCCGTTTGCCACGCTGGGGGCTAGTGTGTCGTCGGGCGGTGGCTACCGCCAATATAGCGCCAGTGTCTCGGGCGGCGTGGTGGCTTATTCCGGCGGGGTGGTGTTCAGTTCGGCCCTGGGCGAGACTGCCGCGCTGATCGAGGCCGAGGGTGCCGCGGGGGCTCAGGTGGCTACCTACGGCGGCGTGCGGCTCGATGGCCGCGGGCGCGCGGTACTCCCGTATTTGAACCCTTATCGCCAGAACGTTGTCGAGATCGACCCGAAAGGGGTGTCGACCGACGTCGATCTGAAAGAAACCAGCCGGCGTCTGGCCCCGACCATGGGGGCTATTGCGCTGGTGCGTTTCGAAACCGAGACTGGCCATTCAGTGCTGATGAGAACTCTGGACGAAGCCGGCCGGCCATTGCCCTTTGGCGCAACCGTCACCGACGAACAGGGGCGCAACCTGGGCTACGTGGCCCAGGCGGGACAGGCCCTGCTGCGGCTGCCGGAGGAAAAAGGACGCGTCCGCATCCTGTGGGGCAATGGCGCCAGGCACAGTTGCCTGATTCTCTACGACATGGCCAATGCCGGGCAACGTCATGCGGTTGGTTACCGCGAGCTCAGTGGTACGTGCACGAAGGAGGGCGGTACGTAATGCAACCGCGTCGTCATAGCCGAAATGGCCTATGGATCTTGTGGGTATGGATGCTAGTCCTTGGTTGTCTGCTAGTGGGCGCGGCCCGCGCCGACGGCGTGGGCGCAGATTGCGTTCGCCAAGGAAGTGTGTCCGGCAATCTGGTTTACCAGTACTTTCCAAACGCCACAATCTTGCTGCCAAACAATACGCCTGTCGGAAACGCCATTGGCCCGTGGATAATTTCGAACCATGCTCTAGCGTGGCGTTGCACGCCACGGGAATTGCTTGCCTCGGGCATCCGGTTGCAGCTGTCGGTGCAGGGATATCCTCCCTATGTCAGAGATGGTTTCATCACGGTCGATGGCGGCACCTATGGCGTGTACCAGACGAACAACGCCACCCTGGGCTATATCGCGCGCTGGCGATTCAGCGCGAATGGCGAGGTTTCCGATTGGTATCCCCTTACGGTTGCGCCAGGCAATTACCAGACGCCGCCCAATTGGTTCGATATTTCGTACAACGGCGGCGCCTCCTTCAACTTGGGTGTTGACGTGGCCATTCGGTTTGTCAAGCGCACCAGCAGCTTGGTACCCGGGGCTGTCACCATCGTCGATCCGATGTATATGCGGCACTATCAACAAACCAGCGACGGCAATACTTCTGCGGGCACCAATACGTATCGTATTGCCCAGGTCAGGTCCAGCACGATGTACGTCGTCGCTGGCGGTACATGCACCACGCCCAATAAAGATGTCGAACTGGTCACCGTTCCGGCCAGCAGTTTCACTGGCATCGGCAGCACCGCTGCGACGCAGCCGTTTTCTTTGCTGTTGGCTAATTGCCCCTCCCGAATGAACAGTATCGGCTACAGCTTCGCGCCCACCACCGCCGTGCTGGACGAGGCCAACGGCGTGGTCGCCCTGGACGACACGTCCACGGCAAGGGGTGTCGGCATCCAGCTGACCGATTCGAACAACCGGCCGATCAAGTTCGGCACCGTCTACATACTGGAAGAATACAACTGGGTTTCCGCCAGGGATTACCACGTGGAATTGGAGGCGTCTCTCTACCAGACCGAGACTCACATGTCTGGTGGCTCGGTCAGCTCGGCTGTTACTTTTACGATGGACTATCGGTAGTTGCCGTCGCCGATAGAGCTAGACAGGGTGCTCCCATCACCATGAATCATCGATAGCTGTCATGCCAGAGCGTTCGACTTGGCGTCATACAGGACATTGGCTGTTGCAGGGCCTGATACTGGGTATGGCATGGGTATTCCCGGGGGCCGATGCGGCAATTTCCCTGAGCCATACTCGCTTGGTTGTCTTGGCCGCCGAACCGGAGGCCTCTCCGCGTGTGACGAATGAAGGCGACAAACCCGTGTTGCTGCAAATCTGGCTGGATGCGGGCGAGAGCGGAGCCGATCCTCAGGGCATCGTCGTGCCATTCGTGGTTATGCCACCGGTGTTGCGGTTGGAAGCGGGCAGTGTCAAGCATCTGCGGCTGTTGTACACGGGTCTGGGCGCGGTGCCTCAGGATCGCGAGTCCGTGTATTGGCTGAATGTCCTGGAAATTCCTCCCAAGATTCAGGCCGAAGCCCGGAAAAATCATGTGCAGATGGCTTTCCGCACGCGCGTGAAAGTGTTCTATCGGCCGGAAGCTATCCAGATGCCAGAAGGCGCGGCGCATGAAAAACTGACGTTCGAGATGCAGCGCCGCGGCAATGGTGGCGTGCTGTCGATCACTAACCCCACGCTTATCCACCAGACCTTGCTCGAAGTTGCTATCGGGAAAGACCGTAAGCAGCCGCTTGCCACGGTCGAGCAGGTTGAAGACATGATTGCACCGGGCGAACGCCGCAAGTTGCTGGTGAAGTTCGACCAGGCAGAGCCTGTCCCGAACATGAAGGTATTTTTTTCCGTGCTTGACGATTTCGGGGCCGTTGTCGAAGGGGAACGCAACCTTGTCGACGCCGGCCAGTTGCCATAGTGCGGGCATATTCGTATCCGACGACGCGGCACCATGCCCGCCAATGGGCCGTGATGCCGCAGATTTCGATTGTCCGGTTGCTGGGCACAACCATGCTGACGATTGCTTGCGTGGCCGACGGACAGGGCCGGTCGCGGGGCCTATGCCCGTTCGTGCGCCGATCAACGGCGTTGGCGGGTCAGGTGCGAGGTGTCCAGCACGTCGTCTTCGGGGGTGATCACGCCTGGGTCGCCGGGTTCGGCGATGGCGCGGCCGCCGCGCGGGCGGCCCGCGACGTCCGGGGCTTCGTCCGGCATCGGCATGGTGTCGGTGCCCTTGCGAGGATGCGTGGGCGATTTGGGCCAGCGGTCGTCGGCGTGCTCGGAAGGAACATTCTGGCGGGCAGTCTTGTTCATGATGGCCTCCTGTTGCGCGGCGGGGGCGGCAGTATGCCGTGGTCCGCGTCGCCTGTCTCCATGTTAGGCCGCCGGGCGGCGCAGGGGCTTGACGGCTTGTGTCGTTTGCAAGGGGCTGTTGCAGGATCCGGGCTCTTATAATCCAGGCTTCGTCGTTTTTGCCATGCGCCCGCCTTGACCGATCCCATCGAACGCTCTGTTTCCGCTGAACTGGTCGCTGTGCTGGTGGCTGTCACGCAAGGCCAGCCGCGCGTACTGACCACCGAAGACGCCAGCGCGCTGCCGGCCGGCCCGTTCGAGTTGGCGCACCGGTCGCTGCAGGCGGGGCTGCGGGCCTGGGTCGAGACGCAGACGCATCATCCGCTGGGCTATGTCGAGCAGTTGTACACCTTTGCCGATCGCGACCGATCCGACGACGACGGGCGGCGCACGATCTCGGTCAGCTACCTGGGCCTGACCCGCGAAGCGGGCGAAACCGGCGTGGCGCAGGTCGGATGGCAGGACTGGTATCGCTATTTTCCCTGGGAAGACCATCGCGACGGCCCGCCCGCGCTGATTGCCGAGTCCATCGCGCCGCGGCTGCGGGCCTGGGTGCAGGATGCGCAGGACCGCGGCGCGCAGGCGCAACGCCGGCAACGCGCCGCGTTGACCTTCGGGCTGGATGGCGCCGCCTGGAACGAAGACATGGTGCTGCAGCGCTACGAACTGCTGTTCGAGGCCGGGCTGGTGCCCGAGGCTGCCCGCCAGGGGCGCGCGTCCAACGGTTCGGTCGTGCCGGGCCAGCCGATGCGGCATGACCATCGTCGCATCCTGGCTACCGGCATTGCGCGGCTGCGCGCCAAGATCAAGTACCGCCCGGTGGTATTCGAGCTGATGCCGCCGGCCTTCACGCTGTTGCAATTGCAGACCGCGGTCGAGGCGCTGGCCGGCCGGGGGCTGCACAAGCAGAATTTCCGCCGGTTGATCGAGCAGCAGGCGCTGGTGGAAGAAACCGGCGACATGGCCACCGGCACCGCGGGCCGCCCCGCCAAGCTGTTCCGCTTCCGGCGCGATGTGCTGCTGGAACGCGCCATCGCGGGCAGCAAGCTGCCCCTGGCGCGTCAACCGGAATAGGGCGGGTGGGTAGGCCGCCCGGCACAATTCCTCTTGACAGGGGGTTATGCTCAGTCATAGCATAACTACGACGGACATCCCGTCGATTTTTTTTACGCAAAAAATACTCATTGTGAGCATAACCATGGATGCTGCTGCCGATATCGCCTTGCCTGTCTCGCCCCTGCCGACGGTCATGCTGGAACCCCTGGTGCGGGCGGCGTTGCTGGAAGACCTGGGCCGTGCTGGCGACTTGACCACCGATGCCATCGTCCCGGCCCAGGCGCAGGCCCGCACCCGCCTGGTGGCGCGCCAGGAAGGCGTGCTGGCCGGCCTGGACCTGGCGCGGCTGGCGTTTCGCCTGATGGACGCCGGGATCGAGTTCCAGCCGGTGCTGGCCGATGGGGCGCGCCTGCGCCCGGGCGCGGAAATCGCCGTGATCAGCGGGTCCGCGCGGGGCATGCTGACGGCCGAACGAACGGCATTGAACTTCCTGTGCCATCTGAGCGGGGTGGCCACGGCCACGGCGTCGATTGCCGACGCCATCCGTCCCTATGGCGCCAAGGTGACGTGCACCCGCAAGACGCTACCGGGCCTGCGTGCCGTGCAAAAGTACGCGGTGCGGGTGGGGGGCGGCAGCAACCACCGGTATGGGCTGGACGATGCCGTCCTGATCAAGGACAACCACGTGGCCGTGGCGGGCGGCGTGCGCCAGGCGGTGCAGCGCGCCCGCGCCGGTATCGGCCACATGGTCAAGATCGAGCTGGAAGTCGACACCCTGGAGCAGCTGGATGAGGCGCTGGAGATCGGCGTGGACGTGGTGCTGCTGGACAACATGGACCCGCCCACCCTGCGCGAGGCGGTGCGGCGCGTGAATGGCCGGGCCGTCACCGAGGCGTCGGGCGGCATCACGCCCGCTACCGCGCCCGAGGTGGCGGCCACCGGGGTGGACCTGATCGCGATAGGCTGGGTGACGCACAGCGCCCGCGTGCTGGACATCGGGCTGGATAGCTGAGACGAGGTGGTGTCGGACGCCCTTCGGGGGGGGCCGACACCTGGCAACGTCATGCCGGCGTCTTGACCTGCGCTTCCAGCTGGGTTTTCAGGTCGGGGGCCAGTTTCAGCTGGCGGGCCAGTTCGTCCAGGTAGGCGCGTTCCATGTAGCTTTCTTC
>Ga0182735_1000593_pt1 | contig 28353 bp, 39 predicted proteins | sample eDN5th30CKraftMG_FD_128524 | JGI IMG/M metagenome (GOLD analysis project Ga0182735, IMG submission 128524) | Enriched Miracle-Growth compost microbial communities from Emeryville, California, USA - eDNA 5th pass 30_C Kraft MG (version 2) (version 2) ...
AAATACCGGACGGAGATCGGCGCGGGCGCGTTCATCGGCTCCAACAGCGCCCTAGTCGCGCCGGTGACGATCGGCGACGGCGCGATTGTCGGCGCGGGCAGCACGGTGACGCGCGACGTGGATGCCGACGCGCTCTGCCTCGTCCGGCCGGCGCAGGACGGCAAACCGGGCTGGGCCACCCGCTTCCGCAAGAAGATGCAGGAGCGCAAGGCGGCCAAGGCGAACGGGACGGCATAGTTGCTTGCGGCGGTCGGGGATGGGCGGTTGCGGCCAGGAGCGGGCATTTCCCCAAATTCATCATCCCAGCGGAAGCTGGGATCTCCCTTCGGTGGGTCGTGCCTATGAAGAAGAGAGATGCCAGCTTTCGCTGGCATGACGGAGGGGGCGATAACAGACATCGCGCCGGCCCTCCCCCCACCCCTCCCGCAAGCGGGGAGGGGGGCGAGACTTGCCGAGCCGCAAGCGAGGTTTAGTCGTAGCAGGGTGGGCCGCCGCAAAATCCGCGAAACATCCAAGCCAGAGACGCGTGCAGATCAGCTATTTGCCGGAACCGCCACTTCGACCGCGCCACCCGCGACTTTCGCCGTGAAGGGGGTCCGGGCGAGCACTTCGCCGTCGATGGAGAGGCGCTGGGGCGGCCGGGCCGTAAGGCGGAAGGACTTTCCGCGAAATTCCTCCGTATGGGCGTTGCGGTCGCGCAGCCTGAAGAATTTCGCATACCAGTCCCAGGCCAGCCGCATATGGCTGCGTCCGACAATGGCCTGCACGACGATTTCGCCGGTGTCGACATCGGCGGCGTCGGACAATTCGACCCCGCCATGGAAGGGGCCGTTCAGGATGCGGACTTCGGTCGACCACATGCGATGTTCCTTCATCCCGTCGTCGACGACCAGCCGGAAGGCCCTGAACCCGAAAGAACATTTGACCGCCCAAAGCAGATAGCCGACCCGCCCCAGATAGCGTTTCAGCTTGTGCGGCACGGTGTCGCCGATCAGGGGGGAAAGGCCCATGGAGGCCGCATTGACGAAATAGTCCCGGTCGATCATGCCCAGGTCGATCCGACGCCGCCGTCCATGGGCGATGGCGTCCACCGCCCCATCCAGTTCCAGCGGCAGGCCCAGAGTGCGGGCGAAGCTGTTGGCGGTGCCCAGCGGCAGGACGGCGAACACGCAATCCTTGCCCACCAGTTCATCGACCGTGCCGGACAGCGAGCCGTCGCCGCCGCCCACGATCACCATGGGTGCGCCGGATCGGACGGCCGCCCGCACCGTTTGGGCCATCTGGTCCGGGTTCTTCACGGCATGGGCGGCGATAAGCCGCACGCCAGCCTTTTCCAGCAAATCCCTGGCTTGGGCGAAGCTTGCCTCGCCCTTGCGGGATTGGGTGTTGACGATCAGCACGGCATCGCGAGGGAGCGGTTTCGTTTCCATGCCATAACAACTCGCCAGATCGGCATCGGCTCCCGACGCAACCCGAGGGCGCGTGGCTCGTTGGATAGGCGTGACTCGTATCGCTCATCTTTCCGACCTGCATTTCGGCGCGCATGACGAACGGATCGTGACGGCGGCGGAAGCATGGCTGCTGGAAAGACGGCCCCATCTTACCGTCATCAGCGGTGATCTGACCCAGCGCGCGCGGATCGGGCAATTCCGGCAGGCATCGGCATGGATCAATCGCCTGCGCGCCGCCGGGTTGCCGCTGCTTATCATTCCGGGCAATCACGATGTGCCGCTCTATGACCTGGCGAACCGGTTCCTGCGGCCCCTGCATCGCTACAAGCGCTACATCTCCAATGAGCTTTGCCCCTTTTACGAGGATGAGGCGGTTGCGATCCTCGGCCTCAACACGGCGCGGTCGCTCACGATCAAGGACGGGCGGCTCAATCAGGCGCAGATGGCCTTGTTGCGCGCGCGATTCGCTCCCGTCGCGCCGGAGAAAACCCGCATCCTCGTCACGCATCACCCCCTATTCGCCATGCCCATCGGCAAGGGCGGCGAATGGAGCGAGGCGGTCGGCCGCCATGACGACGCCGTCAAGGCCGCGCGCGAGGCCGGCATCCACATCGCGCTCGCCGGCCATTTCCACCGCACTTATGCGCAAGCCGCGCAGGAAATGGCGGAGGATGCGGGCGGCGCCCTGATGATTCAGGCGGGGACGGCGACCTCCACCCGCCTTCGCAACGCGGAGCCGCAGAGCTTCAACTGGCTGCACGTGCATCGCCATGACCGGATCGAATTGCAGGTCGTGGTCTGGGACGGCGCGGCTTTTCGCCGGGGGAGCCATGTCGAATATGCCTTCCGGTTTGCCGGCTGGCAGGCGTGGAACGTCGCCGATCCGCCTACAATCGGGGCATTGGCAGGCCAGCCCGCGCACCATGGCGCCGTGTGAGGGGGCGGTCAGGTCTTCCGCTTCAATGCCTGGGCGAGGGAAACCGTGGCGCTGCCCCGCCGGGCGGGCTTGGCCTGGCTGGGGTCGGGTTTCCAGCCGCTGAGGTAAATCACGCAAATCTGCTCGGCGGTCCGGCCGTCCGAATCGGCCGCCTGGGCGAAATGCGCCATGGCCCTCATCAGCACATCGCGCCGCAACGCCGGGGGACGCGACGCCAGCGCATTGCCCGCCCCCATGCCGCGCAAGTCGTGCATCAGCCGGATCATGTCGCCATAGCGCACGGTCAGCGTGTCGCCGTCCGCCACCGGCATGGCGAAACCGGCCCGGCCCAGAAGGTCGCCCGCCGACCGGACATCGACCTGCGGATGGATATGCTGTCCGGGCCGGTCGCCTTCCCCCGCCATCAGCGCCGCGCGCAGCCGGGGTAGGCTGCCCGCGCCTGCAAAGGCCGCGAGCATCAGCCCGTCGGGCCGCAATATCCGGCGCATCAGGATCAGCGCGCCGGGCAGGTCGTTGACGCTGTCGAGCGTCCCGCAGGCAAGGATCAGGTCGAAGCTGTCGTCGGCGAAGGGCAGGGCGTCCTCGTCCGCCTGCACGCCGCCCGCGCGACGCGCCGCAAGACAGCCCGGATCGACGCAGGCGACCTGCTTGCCCATTTTCTCCAGCGCTGTCTTCGCGCCGCCGTCCGGACAACCGACGACCAGCGCTTCGGGCAGATCGCGCCGCACGTCGGCCAGCCGGTCCAGCAATTCCTCCAGCATCGCGCGATAGAGGAAATCATGATCCGCAAAGGCGTCCATCATCCGGTCACGCCGCAAGGCGCGCAGGCGCCGGTCGAAGATGTCTGGATCGGTCATGGCGGGCCTTGTGCATCGGTCGCGGAGCGGGAACAAGGAGGATCATGTCGTTCCTCCTGCTTATCAAGATCATGGCCGTTTCGGCGCTGGATTATGCGTTGCCGCCCCGTTGTCCCGGCTGCGGCGTCGTCGTGGAGCGGGACCGCTCCTTCTGCCTCGCCTGCTGGAGCGGGATGCATTTCCTGGGCGATCCGTGCTGCGCGCGATGCGGCCTGCCGTTCGAGCATGAGATCGGGAAGGGCGGGGAATGCGCCGCCTGCTTGTCCCAGCCGCCGCCCTTCGACAGTGCGCGGGCGGTGCTGGCCTATGGCGATGTGGCGCGCGCGGTCGCGTTGCGGCTCAAATATGGCCGCCGCATCGGCCTTGCCCGGCTGATCGCGGGCCATATGGCACGGCATGTCCGGATCGAGGATCGGCCGCTGATCGTGCCGGTTCCGCTGCACCGCTGGCGGCTGTGGTGGCGCGGTTTCAATCAGGCGGCCCTGATCGCAGATCATCTGGGCAGGGCGACGGGGCTGTCCGTCGAAAAACATGCGCTGCTGCGTCCCCGCCGGACCCAGCCGTTGCGCGGCATGGATTCCCGCCATCGCGCAAAGGCTGTGCGCGGCGCCTTTGCGCTGGCGCCGGGCCATGATCTTGCGGGACGAACGGTCCTGCTGATCGACGATGTGCATACTAGCGGAGCGACGGCGGCGGCCTGTGCGCGGGCGTTGAAGCGCGGCGGCGCAGCGCAGGTGCATCTGCTCTGCTGGGCGCGGGTGCTGCCGGACGCGGAACCGCTCGATTGACAAAGGCATCCTGCATTCCCCATCTCGTGCGATTGAGGAGTATCGAGAATATGGCGAAGGTCGAAATCTATACCAAGGCGTTCTGCGGCTATTGCGCGCGGGCCAAGGCCCTGCTGGAAGGCAAGGGCGTGCCGTTCGAGGAATATGACATTACCATGGGCGGTCCGAAGCGGCAGGAAATGCTGGAGCGCTCCAACGGCGGCGCGACCGTGCCGCAAATCTTCATCGACGGCAGGCATATCGGCGGCAGCGACGACATCGCCGCGCTCAACCGGCAGGGCAAGCTCGACCCGCTTCTGGGCCTGTGACCGTCATGCGCGCAGCCCTTTTCCAGATGACCAGCGGCATCGATCCCGCCGCCAACGCCGCCGCGATCGCGGACATGGCCGCGCGCGCCAGGGCAGAGGGCGCGGACATGCTCTTCACGCCGGAAATGGCGGGCTATCTGGATCGCGACCGGCGGCGCGCGGCGGAAACATTGCGGGCCGAAGCGGGCGACCCGGTGCTGGCCGCCATTCGCGAGGCGGCGGCGAAGCATGGGCTGTGGGTGCATATCGGCTCGCTCGCCTTCAAGGACGAGCGGGCGGACGGGCGCTGGGCCAACCGCAGTTTCGTGATCGACGACCGCGGCGAAATCCGCGCGCGCTACGACAAGATCCACCTGTTCGACGTCGATCTGGCGACCGGAGAAAGTTGGCGGGAATCCTCCGTCTATGGACCGGGCGAGCAGGCCGTGGCCGTGGATACGCCCTGGGCGCGCATGGGTCTTTCCATCTGCTACGACATGCGCTTTCCCGATCTCTATCGTGTGCTGAGCAATGCCGGCGCGACCGTCCTGCTGGTGCCCGCCGCCTTCACGGTGCCGACCGGACAGGCGCACTGGCACATATTGCTGCGCGCCCGTGCGATCGAGGCGGGCTGCTTCGTCATCGCGCCCGCCCAGACGGGCCGCCATGCCGACGAACGCGAAACCTATGGGCACAGTCTGGTCGTGGACCCGTGGGGCGACGTCCTGCTCGACATGGGCGGGGAGGCGGGCCTTGCTCTTGCCGAGATCGACATGACGTGCGTAGAGGATGTGCGGGCGCGCGTGCCCGCCATCGCCAATCGTCGTGCAATATCCAGGGACGTTGTAATCGCGTGATCGTGTTCGACCTCAAATGCGAAGGCCAAGGCCATATGTTCGAAGGCTGGTTCGGCTCCAGCGCGGATTATGAGGATCAGAAGGCGCGGGGCCTGCTTTCCTGTCCGATGTGCGGGGACGCGAATATCGTCAAGGCGCTGATGGCCCCGGCGGTCGCATCCAAGGGCAATAGTCGCCCGGCGAGGCCCGCCGCATCGCAGGAAACGGCCGTCGCGATGGGCAATCCCGAGGAAAGCCGGGCGCGCGCGCTCATGCGGGCGCTGGCGGAAGCGCAGAACAAGGCGTTGGAAGGGTCGACCTGGGTCGGCCGCGACTTTGCCGAGCAGGCACGCGCGATGTACTATGGCGAACAGGACCGCGCGAGCATCCACGGCGAAGTGGCGCCCGAAGAGGCCCGCGCCCTGATTTCGGAAGGCGTGGACGTCACCGCCCTGCCATTCCCCGTCCTTCCTCCCGAAGGGAAGAATTGACCGCGCGTCCCGCGCATAATAGAGCCGCAAGCGGGCACCCGTAGCTCAGCAGGATAGAGCATCAGATTCCTAATCTGATAGCGTCACCCCGAAAAATGGCGGAAAAGCTAAGGTTTAAGCCTTTTTCTTCCGCGATTGTGACACGGATTGTGACGAAAGCAGCGCGGCGACGCGGTCGAAGGCCGTTGTGGTGTCCGTTGGCTTCACGTGGGCATAGCGCTGGGTGACCGATACATTGTGGTGTCGGAGCGCCTCGCAGATGTCGATCAGGTCCGCCCCGTTCTGGCGCGCCCAGCTCGCGAAGGTGTGGCGAAGATCATGAAACTTGAAGTCGACCAGCCCGGCCGCTTTGACGGCCGCGCTCCATCGGCGCTTATAATTGGTCGTGTCGAATACCCGCCCCTTGCGCTCGTTGGGCTTCGTTCGCGCCAATTCCGCGCGCAAGGTCGAGGCGATCTGCACCATGTGCGGCTTTCCGCCCTTCACTTCGGCGAGCGTGATTGTGGAGCCGCGCAGGTCGACCTGATGCCAATCCATGGCGAGGATGTTGCCGCGCCTCAATCCAGTCGTGACCGCGCACAGGATTATCGCACGCATCGTCGGATGTGCGCCGCGCAAGAGGTTCGCGAATTCGTCGGCCGTCGCGAAGCGGACGCGGAAAGGCGCTTCCTTAGCCTTCAGGCCCTGCCAGTTCATTTCCGGCATGGGTTTCAGGTGCATCTTTGCCGCCCAGTTCATAGCGGACTGAAGGTGGGCGAAGTCGCGGTTGACGGTTTGCGGCTTCACCGGCTTGATAAAGCCCTTGGCGTCGATCATGCGGGCGCGCCACGAAGCTGCGCGCTCAAGCATGTCAGCAGATGCCTTAATGCTGCCACCGCGCCGTGCGGCGCGATAGTCGAGCAACATGGATGTGGTCAGATCGGCCATGGGCAGATCCGCCCCAAGGAAATCGGATAGAAGTTCGAAATGAAAGAATATGTCGCTGGAGCTGTCGAGGTTCTGGGCGTGTTCGCTCCAGTAAGTGCCCAGCACTTCCCGCAAGCGCCACGGTGCATCGCGCGTCGGCCGTTCCCGCTCGCGCTGTTCGATTTCGGCGGCGGCTAGGCGGGCGTCGCGCTTAGTTTTCTTTTTCGTGCTGCCTCGAAGTCTGCGACCATCGGGGAGCGTGACGCTATACCACCAGTAGGGTGAACCTTCTCTTTGATAGACGGACATTGGCGGGCGTGCTCGACGTAGCTTTGCAGATCTTCAAGACTGTAGCGAATTGCGGTGCGGATCAAAATGTAATGAATCTCGCCTTCCTGCCGGAGCTTCCGCAGGGTGCGGGCGCTGATGCCAAGCCATCTGGCGGCATCAGCTTCCTTCAGCAGTCCGGGCAGGGCGGCGGAGTGTGTCATGCGGCGAGGCGCGGTCCTTCCACCTTGTCACGGGGCGGGATCCAGCTTGTGGGCGCGAAGGGGCGGCCGCTGCGATCCGTCATCGGCTCGCGGCGTTTGTCCCAGACCACCCACATATAATCGATCTTGCCGTGGTCATAGGCGTTGTCGCCCAGCGCCTCGATCATGTTTCCCGGCGGCATGGAGGGGCGTTCGCACAGGATCCATACGCCGATCGGCGTCATGTCCGTGAACAGGCGATAGCGCCCCTCGCTTGCCAGCCATTTGAGCGGCAATAGGGCACATACCTTGTGGGTGGCGATCGTCAGGGCGCGACGGATGCATTTTTCAGCCAAGCCACGCACGAGCCGGCCATTCTGGAATGAGAAGGGCGGGTTCATGATGATCGACAGGCGGTCGGACGCTTCCAGCAAATGGCGATGATCGCCCAGGAAGTCGTGTTCGCCAAGAAACAGGCAATGATGAGGATCCCGCGCGAACAGGTCGGTGCCATATGCGCGCAGGCCGCGCTCTTCTAGCGCCGTCGGGATGTGGAGCTGGCCGCAGAAGGGATCGAGATAGGTGACTTCCGTTTCCAGCTCGATCATGTCGATCAGGCGGTGCGTCACCCATTTTTCCTCGACATACCAATCCCAAGGATGGCGGTTGCTGCCTTTCGGGCGGGACGTGAGTTCGCCGCTCATGCCAGCCCTGCCTTTCTGATCCATGCGTGCAAGGCGAGCATGAGCGCTAATCGGGCGCGCTCTTCGGTTGTCTCATCGTGCCAGAAAGCTACAGCGCCAGCGAGATTGAACAGCCACCTCGGCCGATCCTTCCGGCCGCCGCGATCGATGACGCGGCCGACAGCAATTTCTCCGAGATAGAGGACATCAATGTCGCCCTCGCGCCGCCAAGATGTCGGGATTTTCACAGCCGCACCTTTTCATCTGGATCGAAGCCGAAGCGCAGACAGAGTTGTTCCGCAAATGTGGAGCCGAGGCCAAATGTCATCATGACAGCTCGCCAGCGATATTGCGTTGCGCGAGGCGATGGCTTGCCAGATGCGCGGATGGCGCGGCGGATCAATTCTTCATCAGAAGGGAAACGCGGATCGATCACGGCTGCACCGCCTTTCGGCCTGCATCGGTGACGGTCCACAAGGCATAGCCGCCGGGGGTCGCTGCAGGCTTTTCGACAAAGCCCCAGCGTTCGAGACGCCGCAGCATCGTATAGGCCGCAGTTGGGGTTCGGCGGCGGATGAACGTCATGCCGCAGGCGAACGCGATCCGACAGGTCAGATGCGGCCCACTTTCTGCGAGGAAGGACAGCGCCTTATAGTCATTGAGGGAAAGATTGTGTGTCACGCCGCGTTCCTCCGGTTTTGGGGATGGGGCGCACGATCGAGGGCAGGGAGCCGCCATACGTGCACGTAGATGTGGAACCATCGCCAGATGGCGTAAAGGTTGCGCCAGGTGTCGGTTTCGCCGTTGGGCGCTTCGCGATCGACGGCGCGGCGGACCATGGCGAGGAGGTCGAGCCAGCCCTGCGCGGTGGTCGGTTGTGCCGGTCGGCCGAAGCCGATCAGCTCTTCCAGATCGAAGGTCGACACACCAGTTTTGCGGGCGATCCTGACGGCGATAACATGCCATTTCGCGAGATCGGCGTTGCGTTGGTCGGATTTGCGCCAGCGGTCATCACCGTGACCGGCCTCGTCGATCGCCTTTGCCCAACCGTTCGCACGGCGCTCGCATTCGGCGACGATGGCATCCCAGATCGGGGGAAGGTGGTTGCTCATGCGGCCTGCCTCATTTGTTGAAGGGCAGCGCGACCCCATTGGTCTGCCATTGCCTTTGCGATTCCTGTGAAGAACCGTGAACGTTCGAGGCGGCGGTTGACGCGGCTCGACATGCGGTGGACGCGGGACCAGCTCTTATATTCGTCGGTGCCCTTTGCTGGCGGCGTCAGAACATCGGTTTCCACAAGCGGATCGAGGTTTCTGAGCCAGAAGCACGTCCGTTTGAATTCGGGGTGCCCGAACTGCCATGGCTGCACGGATTGGGCGAATTCCTCATAGTTGGCGATCCGCTGTTTGGCGTGCCGGTGCATCACGGGATTTTCTATGGCGATCCGCTCGATCGGCGCGTTCCAGAAGTCTGAGAACAGCGCCGCGCCTTCGTCCAGCTCTGCCCACATTTCCTCTTTGGTGCGCCCCGGCGGAGGCTTGGTGAGCCAGCGCACGCCGCTATTGCACAGGCGCGTGCATGGTGGATGCGCGACGATCAGCAAATCCCAGCCATCGGTAAGATAATCGCGAGCATCGCCCGTGATATGGCGGTTGCTGCGGTTCTCGTCCGGCAACAGGTCGCAAGACCATGCATCGTAGCCATGCGCCAAGAAGGCATCACGGACAGTGCCGGAAAATTCGCAGGCGACCAGGATGCGCGGCGTCATCGGCCATATCCCATGCCGGACAGCGCTTTTGCGATCAGGTGCCATATGTGCAGGTCAAGGCTGCGGTGGCGCAGCACTTTTCCTTCCCGCTGGGTGCCCGTTGTGTCCATTCTCAACAGAGCGCCATCGAGCGCCGCTTTGCTACGGCCGCGAAGGGTTCGGCAGCGGTAATCCCGCTTCGTGCCACCGCCGCTGACATTGTCGACCACCATGCGGGCCAATTCGGTCGTTTCGCCGTTGACGGCCGACCAGAGTTCCACGCGAACAACGATCATCTGGACGCTCCTCAAAATGGGACTTCGTTGTCATCGGTCGGCGCGAGATGCGTGATCGTGAGGCCGGGATTGAAGGCGCGGGATTTCGCTTCCAGCACAAAGAACTGCGCGCCAATGCGCTCGCCAGCCAATCGCGCGGCCTCGGTGATGGCTGATTCCTCGGTGTCGTGTCGATAGCGCGGCGGGCGCTGGCCCTGAGGACTCCAGACGATCCAGAAAGGGCCTGCGGGCATTTCGGCTGACGATTGCGAATTGACCCTGTCGACGGTCATTTTATGGAGGCGTTCCGCTATCGGCAGGATCTTTGAGAAGCCCACGATCCTTTCAGAAGGAATGGAATCGAGCAGCTTGCCGAACGGGAGACGCGTGAAGATGACGGGTTCCGCGACCCTCATCATTGTGTTGACGATGTCGCTGATGTCGTTCGATATGTCAAAGACGTGTCGCGCGCCTAAATAGGACGCGATCAGGTGACGCGCGCCTGCCGGATTTTCATCCTGATCGCAGACGACGACATAGCCGGAAAGGCCGCTATTCTCTTCCATGTGGAATTCCTTCATATGCTGAGCGAGTTTCTCGGGGCGGCGGAAGATGTCGCCGCAGATCTGGCAGGGCTTCATCAGTCCAGCCCCAGCGATGCGCGGTAGGTTTCGAGGATGGCGTCGCGTTCGGCGCGATCGTTCGGCGACATGGCGCGGAGTTTTATGATTTCGCGCATGATCTTGGCGTCGTAGCCGGTGGCCTTCGCCTCCGCGTAGACATCCTTGATGTCGTCACCGACGCCCTTTTTCTCCTCCTCAAGGCGCTCGATGCGCTCGATGAAGAGGCGGAGCCGGTCGGCGGCGGCGTCTCCGGTCGACCGGCTGCTGGTGGTCACCTTCGCGGCGCAGGGGCCGCAAATCTGCATGACGGTCGCCGTGGTGCCGATGACGTGGCTTTCCCAGCCTTCAGGCAGATCGTCGGCCGCGCCCTGCGCTTCCGTGTCGCATTTGGCGCAGGCGAGCATCATGCCGCCGCTCCCGTGGCGTCGGCGAGCTGGCCGGGGCGTTCGGCCTGGGCGGCGTAGTGGAGTAGATCGCGGGCGGTTGCTCGTGCTTCCGCTGGGGTGAGGAAGAAGCCCAGCGGGAGCCAGCGCATCAGCACGGCTTCGGGCATCAGGGCCACGCGATATTCGCCGCCATCCTGCTTTTCGAGGAAGATGTGGAAGGCCGATGGCGTGGGCGCTTTCAGGGTATATTTGTCGCCACCGCTCTCCGCCGGATCGTAGCCGATCCACACGGTATCCGCCGTTGGCGAGAAAACGGCGCCCATCGTTGCGGGCTGAGGATTGGAGGCCATGAAATCGGCCATGCGGTCGAAATGGGCCTGCTCGATCTTTTCCGCGCAATCGGGGCAGCGGACGAATTGCGCGCCGGAGCAATCCATGGCGATCAAATCCCAGCCCTGCGGCAAGGATGTCGTCGCGCTGTTCTGTTCGCGGGCGCAGTCGCCGCAGATGAAGGTGAATATCTGGGCTGGTTGCCCGGACGTGACAGGATGATGGGCCGTCATGATGGTGCCTTTCAGTTGAAGAAGATGTCGAAAAGGATGGGGCCGAAGCGGGAGCCGGCGATCAGGATTCCGCCCGCGATCCCGGCGGCGAGGCCGACCGCAAGGGCGAGACGGTCGCCGCGTCGACCGCGCGGGCCTTGCCGGGGCGGGCAGCGTGGGCATTTGCAGGCGATGGGGTGGAGGCGCTGGATGCTGGCCATAGTCAGGCTGCCTTTCGGTCGGAGGAGGTTCTGCGGCGGAAAATCCAGCAGTGGACGTGGCCGCCGATGCCGTTGACCGTGTCGGTCGTGACAAAGGGGCGGCTCTTCGAACTCCGCAGATGCTTTTTGAGATCGTCGGCCGAAGGCGTGGTGAGGCCGCGCGCGCGGCAGCGTTCCTCGAAATGGGGCAGGCTGACCGCGATCAGCTCATCCGGCTTGCGGTGCCGGTTGATCCGATTTTCGGTGCTGTCGGTTTCATTGGCTTCGAGCCAATCGAACAGCTCCCAGAATTTCGCGACGGTCGGATGATCGGCGCTGATCGCGGTGACGCGTTCCTTCGCCATGTCGACTATGCGGCGGCGGGTTGCTTCCAGCGCGTTGGGATCGAAATCGACCAGGCTGGCAAAGGCGTCGAGCGCGGCCAGCAACTGTGCATGATTCTTGATGATGCGGACGTGGTTGATTTCCCGCGCCTGCGTCATGGCCTTTTCGTGGCGGGCGAATGCATCGTGGTAGGCAGCGAGGAATTTTTCCTCACGACGCGCCATGTGGACGATGAAGCCGGAAATCTCTTCCATCGGCCATTGTTCAAGGCGCTCGGCCGCCGCCTTGGTCGCGGCGCTCCAGCCCACCTTGTCGAACTGGATGTGCAGGATGCGTTCCAGCACCGCCGGGGATGCGTTTACCGCATCATTCTGTTCGATGATGATCGCGCCGCGAAAGGGCGGCTCATAGGTTTCGTTGCCGCTGTTCTTGACGCCGCGCGAGCGGACGGAGCGGCCGTTGTAGGCGGTTTTCAGTTCCTCCCATTCGAACCGGCGGGCATGGGCCGCCTTTTCGTCGCGGTCGCCTTCCAAAAGGATGACGGGGAGATTTGCGATCTTGCCCAGATTGCGCGCTATCGCGGCGCTGGTCGCCTTTTGCGGGTCGAAGCCCTCGTAATTCTCGCGGCCTGCCAGCTTCCAGAGGAATTCGAACAGGGTGGATTTGCCGGTGCCGGGGTCGCCCACCGCCTCAAGGAAGGGAAGGGACTTCTGCGCCTTGCGGATCTGTTCGGCAAAGAAACTCATCACCCAGAAGGCGACGGAAACCATGCCGTTGGTGCCGAAGGCCGTCCAGATGACGGGAAGCCATGACGTATCGAAGCGTTCGGCATCATAGTCGATGTCCAGCATCCGTTCCGCGCTGCGCAGCTTCACCTGCGCCTTGCCCAGATCGAAATAATCCTCGTCATTGATGTCGATGACGCGGCCCCGGTGCACGGCGATTTCGCCCAGCACCCATGCTTCGTGATCGCGGCTGTAGCCGGTGAAATCGATGGTCTGGATTGTCTTGATCCGGGCCGTCTGTTGCTGGATCAGGCGGTCGAGCTGGAGCGTGGTGCCGGTCCACATCGCGCCGGGGGCGACCGACAGGAGCCGCTTCTTGAATTCTGCGCCAGCGGCGATGGCCGCGCCGGAGAAGGGAGCCTTTACGCGGGGCCGGTCCACCGGGAAATCGACGCGCAGATAATAATGGCTTTCGTCGGTCGCCTCGTCCCGCTGGAAATAGAGGGTGCGGAAGGAGACGTTCGCGATTTCGGTGACATCGGCGCAGGCGCGGGCGGCCGCCTTTTTCGTGATGCCTTCCTTGGTCATCACCTCCGCGATCCGGGCCTCGTTGAAGCTCGCCCACCATGTGCGGCTGTCATGGACGAACGAAAAGCTGGACCAGGCCTTGCGGTTGTAGATCAGACACGCCTTTTCCGTGGCATTGGGCGCGATCATCACTTCGCCATTCCACAGATATTCGTCCAGATATTCGCCGGTCAGGCGGTCGCGGCCGAGCAGGTCGTTCCAGTCGAGCTTTTCGCCTTCGCCCTCCGGCTTCACCTGCGCGGCGCTGGCGCGCCATCCTTCCTCGCGGGCGCGCCTCACATATTTGCGGGTGAATTCAACGCCAGCTTTGCCGACATCGAAAGCGAAGATCAGTTCGGGACCGCCGGTCTTGCCGCTCTGCGCCGCGATTTCCCGGCGCAGATCGCCCAGCGCGAGTTCGGGATAATTGTTGGTCGACATGACCGAAACGGCCATTTCGCCCGCCTGACGGAGCGCCAGCGCATCGAATATGCCCTCGCAGATCCACACGCGGGAAGCGTCGGCGAGGACGGGGACGCCCTGATCGGGTGCCATCCACCACTGGCCGGCATAGGTTTTGCCGTATGCGAAGCGAGCCTTTTTATCGAAGCGGCCGGGCTGATCGATCAGCCGTTCCCACCATGATCCGCCGGGCAGCGGGAACCGCACGGTGGCCGTGGTGATGTTACGTTCCCGATCGTGGTATGTTTCCTGACTATAGCAGCCGCGCAGGCCCGCCAGATCGAGGCCGCGCGCGTGGAGCAGATAGGCGTCGGCGGCAGCGTTGGGGTTCTCCTCCGTCGCCTTGTAGCGGTTCGACCAGCTATCGAAGATGTCGGGATAGAGTTCCTTGACGTGATATTCCGCGCCGCATTTGTTGGCACGGCCGCAGCGCAGCACCCATGGTGCCTCTGCGCGGGCGAACAGTTCGCGTTTGCCGCATGAGGGGCATTTGCCCTCCTGCAGCCACGCGCCTTTTTCCTTGAAGCGGAATTCGCCCAGGATGCGCTTGTGCACTTCGCTGTAAATATCGTCGCGCATCGGTGAAGGTCGAACCCTTGTTCTGATTTCAGCAGGCAAAGCGGAGCCGTTCGCGACCGAAGAGGTCGCGGGTGGCGGGTTTTCATGCGGATGGATTGGAGCGGCGGTCAGCCGGTGGAGGCGGTACGGGGAGCCAGAGCGTCGAAGATGGACATCTGGCCGAAGTCCGCGCCGGGTGGTTTCCCGTCGCGCATGGTGGCGCGCCGGAATTTTTGACCGATGCCGCTGGGCGACAGCATGCGTTCGAATTGCAATGACGCCGTCCAGGTCATGCCGCACTCAATATTGGTGCAGGCATAATAAAGGCGGCGCAGCATGGGATCGACTTCCTCCGAAGATCGCACATTGCCCTTCGCGTTGCAGACCGGGCAGCACATCGCCGGTTGCTTGTTGTTCCGTCGCCGTGGCTCGGACGCCGTTCCCACCACTCTATTCCCCCCGCTCAAGATCATCGGTTGGCACCTCCGCCGACCAGCTTGCGGGCAAGTCGCGTAAGAACGCTGATCGCTTCTTCGGTTTCGGTGGCGGCGGCGCGTCGGGCACGCTCGCAGCCGGGATTGTTCGCGAAGGTCAGGACAGCCGAAACGGCTTCGCCCGCTTCCTTGGCGGCGCGGCCAGCGGTCGCGACCATCGCATCAGGGCAAAGAGCGTCCGCCATGTCCTGCGCCTCAAGGCGATGGGCATAACATTCGAAGAAGGGCGCGCCGTCGCCGCCCGCCCGATGATAGGCATTGTCGAGCCGCAGGGCATCCTGCAGGCTGATTTCCCGTGCGGCGTCGGGATCGCCCAGCTTGCGGACGAAGGATTCCGACTTGCCCAGCACATCAGCGCAGCCGTCCCACCCAAGGGTATCGGCGATGCGGGCCAAGGCGCGCTGGAAGGTGAAGGGAGCGCGGGGCTTGGTCATTGCGGCACGTCTCCGAAAGTCAATTCCCAGCGGCCACGGTAATAGCGGACGATGGCCGCGCGCCGGTTTGCGTAATTGGCGACGGCCACGCGAAGATTGTCATCGCCGTCGAACCATCCAACGCAGTGGGTTGGCCGTCCCCAATCCGATGGGACGCCCTTGTTCTGAAACAGCGTTGCCGCTGCGCCGTCAGCGATCATGCTGCAAGGCTCACAGCCCGCAGGAAAGCCGGGTTCGAAAACGCCATATACAACGGTCATTGCGGCAGCACTCCCAGCGCGAGCCAGAGCAGCATGAGCGTCGAGGCAATGAAGATGACGTGATGATGCCAGCGATAGGGCTGGACGATCTGTTCGTCGCTGACATGATCGAGGGCGTGAGGCGTTGTCATGCCGCAATTCCTTCCCGCAGTTCGGTGAGCATCGCGCGGCCCGCCGCGATGGCGGAGCGGGCGGAGGCCGTCAGGGTGATGGGCTGGCCGTCACGATGGCGCTTCACGTTACCGATCATGTGCTGGGCGTTGATGGCGCGCCAGATATGGCGGCGCGGCACCGGCATGGCGGCGACCAGATCAGCGAAGGGCATCGTGCCGCCCGCGTCATAGAGGCGAACCAGAAGGGCGCGCTGCACCGCTTCCTGATGTTCCGCATGGGAGACGTGGCGAAGGTTGGGGATGGCGGATGGCATCATGCTTTCAGCCCTCCTGCTTTGAGAATGAAAGCTGCTGCCAGATGGCCGACTGCCACACGGAAATCGACGTGCGCAACGTCCTGACTGGAAGCATGAGCCGCGATATAGTCGGTGAGCGCGACAGCTTCGGGGAGCGCGGCGACAGCATCTGCGTTCGCCTTATCCTCGAACCACGAGACCGCTTTGCTGACGCCGTCATTGTCCTGATAGCAAACGAACCAGCCCGGCGATGTCCCCTCATTGAAAGGATCTTCGCCATGCGCGGGAACGAGAGGCGCGCCGTCTTCGACATGCAACGCCAGTTTCGTGATGATCGGCTTCATGCCGCAATCCCCTTGGCGTGATTTCCGTCCAAAATCCGCCGGTTATTACACTGTGCAGAGGGCACGCGCGCCGATAGGATCGGGCCGCAAACATCATCGGGGGCCGGATCGGCGTGAAGCGAAGCAGGGTAGATGTCGGGGCGCAGCAGGTGGCGGGAAACGCCAGTCGCGGCCTCGACGGTCAGCACATATTCAGCGGGCAGGCGCTTGCCGGACTGGAGCCATTTCCAAACGGCGGGTTGGGTAACGCCGCAAATTCGGCTCATCGCCGATTGCCCGCCTGCTACTGTCACAGCGTCTTGAAGCGCCTGAAAAGGTGTTGGTTTGTCGTCCATGGCTACTAGCTATTACCAGATTAATAGATGGTCAAGTAGCAAAATATGGTTTCCGCCTATAAATATGGTAATAGGGTGCGCTCATGGTTATTCCTGAGCGCCTCCGCCAGCGTATGCAGAAGCTGGGAGTGTCCCAAAGCGAGCTAGCGAGGCGGCTCGGCGTCACGCAGGGCACCATTGCTCATCTGGTGAATGGCAGAACGACAAATTCGGTGCATCTGCCCGCGATAGCTAGAGAGCTGGATACTGGTATCGCCTATCTCAACGGTGAGACAGATGACCCCACCGAAGGCGCTGCTGTTCACATGTCTAAGGATGACATGGCGGAAGCCATGGGCCTCATCCAGATCGAGGAGATAGATCTAGGCATCGGCATGGGCGCTTCCTTTCTGGACGAAGCGGCAGTTACCGCCACGCAAAGGTGGATGCCGGAAGACTGGGTGCGCCAATTCACCAATGCGGCCGCCCAGTTCCTGACGATCGCGCGGCCGCGCGGCGATTCCATGTATCCGACCATCAATGATCGCGACATCGTCATCATCGACCGATCGCGCCGCTCCATTGACGAGCAGGAAGCCATATGGGCGCTGTCCTATGGCGGGCTGGGCACGATCAAGCGCGTGCGGGCCATGCCGGACGGCACCTATAAGCTGATGGCCGACAATCCACAGGTTCGTGAGGAAACCGCCGTGGACGGCGAAATGTTCGTGATCGGCCGCGTCGTGGGGGTCATCCGGCGCACCTGACACGCCGAACAAAAGCGAAAAATCGCTCTTGAGCTATCCCCGAACGAGAAGAGGCAGGGCCTCGCGAAACCAACCGTAACTGGTGGATTTGAAAAGACTACGAGGGCGTCTTCCGACGAACGCACCTGTCGCCGCAGGAACGCCTATTGACGACGCTGAACCACGGCAAGCGAGGGTCCAAAAGAAGTCACAGGCCAACGCCAGTGCGCTTTGGTCATATATGCGGGCCGACTTGTTGGCTTCCTGTAATTCATGCAGCCAAGACTTCGTCCAGTTCAGAAAATCATCAGGAAGCTGCTCGCCTCTTAAATTAACCTTGCCAAGCAGGCCGTGGCGTTCAAGATTTTGCTTGGTGACCGATACGCCAAGCCGTTCCAGCATCGGCCTCGCCAGCATCATCTTGCGGTCTGCGATTTCTGCGCCTCGTTCACGCACACTCTGCTCTGGATGAATCCTGCGGTCGATCAGAACACGGGGAAGGTTGGCAAGGCGATGGCTTTCCTGAAGGCGCAGGAACATGTCAACGTCCTCGCAAACAGGAAAATCCAAATCGTATTGATAGTTCTTAAGGATCGCCGCGCGGCCCAATATCGAAGATTGCTGAAACGCGGATCTGAACAACAACCATGAAGAAATGAGGTCTGGCGTAAAAGGCGGTATCCTAACGCCCTTCTTCCGACTTCCATCGGGACGGAGTTTCCCTGCACATGACCCGACCATTGCAATGTCGGGATAGAGTTCGAGAAAATCGACTTGTTCCGCTAGCCGCGTCGGTCGAGCGATGTCATCGCTATCCAGCCATGCGATATACACTCCTTCGGCGGCTGCCAGGGCGGTATTTCGTGTCGCCGGGATTCCCATATTCCGTTCGTGCCGGATCACGCGCATTCTTGGATCGCTGATGGAATCGAGCAAAGATGTCGTCGTGTCGGTGGAACCATCATCGACAACAATTACTTCGATGTCTGTAACGGTCTGTCCCAGCGCGCTGGCTATGGCGTCACCAACATAATGGGCACGATTGAAAGTCGGTATGAGGACCGAAACGAGAGGAGCTGTCATAACCGCCCGTTAATTCGTGCGACGAACGGAGGCAAGAGAGAGTTTAACTGAACCGGTGCGTTCGTTATCGCCGGGTGTCGCCGCCCGCGAAAAATCCGATCAATGCCGCCCCTCAATCTCGTTGCGCGCGGCTTCGGCCAGGAAGGCGCTGCGGGTGAGGCGGCGGAGGGCGGCCGCTTCGTCAATCGCGTCGAGCATCCCGCGATCCATGGACAGATGAACGCGGGTCATCTTGCCCGACGTGCTGAACCGGGGCACGGCCAACAGATAAGCGCCCTGCGCCAGATCGTCCTTCACTTCGGCGCGGACCTGATCGACGGGCCGAGGTTCCACTTCGTCGGCATCCTCGAACCACAGGTCGAGTGCTTCGACGGCGTTGGACAGCACGTCTTCCTCCCGGTCGGCCGCCGAAAAGCAACCGGGCAGATCGGGGAAGGTGACGCCGAAGGCGCTGTCAGGATCCTTGTGCACGATGGCGTAAAAATATTTCATCACTTTGCCTTTCCGGGGCGGCTTCACAGCCACCCCGCCATTTTCGCTATGCTTCGCGCCGTTCCCAGCGGCAGGTCTTTCTTCGGATGGGGAACAATGATCGTGCGGTCGGCCTTGCGGAATTTGTGGTGAGAGCCTTTCACCGAAACCAATTGGAAGCCCTCGTCCAGAAGCCGCTTCACGATCTTTTTGCTATCCCGTTCCATGCACAAGTATTTGCACACGACGCGGCGCATTGCAAGCTAAAATGCACAAATATTTGTGCTTAAATGGCTTCAAGGCTGAGCGTGGATTTCAACGCACCCTGGCCGTCCATGCTGTGCGTGCACTCAGCCACGATCCAGCTATGCCCCGCGATTTCGGCCTTTACGCCTTCGAGTTTGACGGGGCGTTCGGGAAAAATATCGGGCCGCCCATAGGCCAGATCGTAGGTGCATTTGGCCTTGGCGCGGGTGATGCGCCCATTTTCCGCATCGGCGGCATGGCGCGCGTCGGTTTCGCTGGCGTAGGTCTTGCGGAGACGCTTGGCCTTGCCCTTGCCCTTGTGGCCGGATTTGACGGCTTTGCGCTCGCCGCTGGCCTTGTCGTGCCATGTGGCCTCGACGCCGTCATGCTGGTCGCGCTCGACGCGGCTATATTCGAGCCGCTCGCTTGCCCTGCGTTCCAGCGTTTCGGTCGGGAGCGGCGTGCCCTTGGCCGTCATGCCCTTGCCGATCGGCGCAAAGATCAGCGCACCGGCTTTCACGGTCGCCACCGCATCGAACCGCTTGCCGAGCAGGCGGAGCAAGGCGGCATCGCTTTTCGCGCCAGCACCCAGCGCAGGAATGACCTTCGCGCCCAAGGCAGCGTCGATCTGGGGTTTCAGCCCGTTGTCGCCTGCGATGGCGTTGACGATATCCTTCACCGTCTTTCCCACGAAACTGCGTTCCTTTCGCACGCGGAAGCTGTCGGTCAGATCGGCCGAGCGTGCGCGCACCGTCACCTGGTCAGGCGGCCCTGACCAGCTCGCCTCATCGACTTTGAAACTACCCTTGTCGATCAGGCCGATGGGCAGGCCGGTGCCCTGTTCCCAGCCCATCGACACGCGCAGAACCGCGCCGGATTTCGGGATTTCCAGTAATCCATCCGCATCGTGCATGACGATGTCGAGCTGGTCGGCTTCATCGCCCCGCTTTTCCGACAGGCTGAGCGATATCAGGCGCGGGGCCATGGTTTCGGTCAGATCCTTGCCGTCCAACGTCACGCGCCAAGCGGCGACGGGCATTTTCCCGGCGGCGGCGGCCTCGCTCATTCGGCGCGCTCCAGATCAAGGGTGAAGTCGGCCTTGCGCGCCACGCCGTCCTTGAAAAAATAGCCGCGGTCGAGCGAGAGGCGGCGAATGAAGAAATCACCCAGCACTTCGCCGATACCGGAGAGCAGCGTATATTGATCGCCCGTGTCACCCATTTCGCGGATCGTGGTGATGGCGCTGTAGGAGCCGATCACGCCGGGATAGAGCGCCCCTTCGAGCGAAATGGTTTCCGGCCCGATGCCGACGAACTGCGTAGCGGGGCGAGCGCCGAAGCGGTCGGATTGTGCGTGCCGCCATTCCCAATCCTGCCGCAATTTTTCGTAGGGCATGGTCCCGACTTCAAAGACGAACATGCCAAGCGTCATCATCATCGCGCAGGATCCTCAATCATCGACATAGGCGGAGCGGGCGGCGGCGGCGCGGCGATTGTCCAGCTCGCGCAGCTTGGCTTCCACCACGGCGGCGATCTCCTGCGGGCTTTGACCGGGGGCCGCGTAAATCTGGATGGTGATGGGACCGAATGAAGCGGGTTGCTGCATCGCGCCGACGCCGCTGGCTGGCGCAGGCGCGGCCGCTCGCGGCCGGATAGGGGCGAGGGCGGATAGCTCGATGCGCTGGGGCTGCGGCTTCCCGTCTGGCAGGGCCGTGAAGGGCGCAGCTTCCCGATTGGCCTGCAGCGCAAACTTCTGCGCCAAGGCCGGGGCGGCCGGGGCCGGAATCGAGGTGCGGGCCATGGCGTTGGCGGGCGCAGCATCGCCCGCCATTGCGGGAGCCGCGACGGCCATCGATACGCCTGCCACACCCTTCGCGATCTTGTGCGCCGCCTGCAGCGCCGTGCCCTGTCCCCGTTGCAGGCCGATGGCGAGGCCGTCCGTGATATGACCGCCCAGCCCCATGAAGACGCGCGAAGGGGATTTGATACCAAGAACGCCCTTGAACCAGCCCGTCACCTTGCCCGCTATGCCGGTGACCAGCGATTTGATGGCGTTCACCCGTTCCGTGATGCCATTGAGCAGCCCGTTCATGATGTCGCGACCGAAGCTGGCGAACCGCCCCGGCAAGGCCGCAAACCAGTTCATGGCGCTGGTGAAGGCGGCCTTGATGGTGTCCCAATGCCGGTAGATCATATATCCGGCAAAGCCGAGCGCAGCGACGATGGCGACAATGGCCAGCACCATGGGATTGGCCAGCATCATCAAGCCCGCCTGCATCACGCCGCGCGCGAGCAGAAGCGCGCCGGAGCGCATGATGCTGAACATGGTGGAGAGCAGCGGGACGGCGCGGCCGATGGCGGCAGCGCCGACCTGAAAAGCGCCACGGCCAAGCCAGATCACGCCGCGCCCCAAGCCCAATGCTGCCGTTTTCATGACGCCTATCGCGCGGGCGGCCGCCGGAAACGCCGCAGCGACAGTACCCGCGTTCCTGAATTGCGCCCATAGCTTCCACACGGTCGCGAGAGGGCCGAACAGGCTGCCCAGCACGATCTTTGCCGCGCCTAACCCTAGCTTGAATGCGCCCAGGCCGCCGACCAAATGGATAAGCGTAGAAGTTGCGCGGGGATTCGCCTGCATCCAAGCGCCGATGCGCGAAGTGATCGATACGAGATTTTGGGCGACGGCTACCATCGGCGGGAGGAGGACAGGCCCGGCCGTAATCGCAAGGGTTTGTAGCGCGCCGCCCAGATCGCCCGCTTTGACCGCTGCATCTTCGGAGCGCCGTGCGAAAGCCTCATCCACCGCGCCTTTGCTGGCCAAAGCCTCGGAACGGATCTTTCGATATTCCGCCATGTTCTGGATCAGCGGGCGGAGCGCGGATTGCGCCTGCATGTCCCCGAACAGGAAGGACAACTTCGACAGGTCGCCGCCAACGGCCTTGTTGCTGAGTTCGGCGATGCCTTCCAGCGGCGTCTTTCCTTCCGCATAGGCTTTCTTCATCGCGGCGGGCAGGTCGATGCCGAACTTCGCGAATTTCTTGATCGTGTCCTCGGTATTGATCTTGGACATGAGGTTTTGGAGATTATTCGCAGCCGTGCTGGAATCGCCGGTCCCCTTCCGGGCGATCTGGGCGGCTGCGGCAAGGTCGGCAACTGCCGCCACCCCTTTTTGCCCGAACGCCTGCGCCTGTGCGGTGAGCGTCGGGAAATATTGCGCCATATCCTTGACTTCGAAGGCCCCCGCATTGCCAGCGGCCGCCATGATTTCAAGCGCGCGCGCGGTTTCGCCAATGGGAACCTTCAGGTTCTGCATATTGGCGTTGGATGCTGCCGCCAGATCGCCAATTTCGGCTCGATAAGCAGTCGCGACCTTGCCGATCGGCGCGATCATCTGGGTCGCCTGTTGCGGCGTCATGCCAAAGCCCGCGAGAACGTCAACGCCTGCGCGCATTGCTTCCGGTAATTGATGGGCGGCTTTAGCCGCGGCTAATATGTTTGCCTGCAGTCCGGCAGTCTCGCGCTTCGAGAGGTTGGCCTTCAGGGCGATGTCGGTCATCCCGCTCTGGAAATCCATCGCGCCCTTTCCGGCGGCGAAAAGGCCGCCCGCAATCGCGGCGCCCTGCATCATGTCCGATTGACCGGACGATTTCAGTGCCTCGCCCCGCGCGCGAATGCTGTCGGCCTGCGACTTGGCGCGCAGGAGCCGCACTTGCCGTTCCATCGCGTCGTTCGTGCTGGCGATGCGACGTTGCAGATCCGCTTCCCGGCCCATCAATTCCGTGACGTTGCCGGATGATCGGCCGAGTTCCCGCTGCACGCTACGCAGCTCGCCGTCCAGATCGCGCGCGGTGCGCTTCATGGCGGCGAGCTTTTGGGTGCCGGTCTGGCCAAGGCCGATGATGGAGCGAAGGGAACCGGATAGCTTGTCATTGCCGACGAAGCTGACGAGCAGGCGGAGGTTCTTGTTCACAAGGTCATTCCTCTTTTCGGCCGTTCATCCGGTTCCATCGTTCGACGGCGAGATTGCGCCACATGATCAGATCTTCCAGCGGCATGGTTTCGAGGTCGGCGCGGGACCACTGGAAAATGGCGGCGATGTCGGCGATCAGCCCTTCAACAACTCCGCCACGATCGCCCGCTGATCCTGCGTCATAAAAAAATCGATGATCGCTCCCGCACAGGTGGCCAGGTCTTCGGGTTCCATATTGGCGGCTTCCGGTTCCGTGATCGGCGGCGCGCTGATGCGGGGCAAAAGGGTGATGACGGCGGTCACCTGCGCGTTTTGCAGATCCGCAATCGAAAGGCCGCGCAGTTCGCCCGCCTTGGGCTTGCGGAGCGTCAGGGTGTCAATTTTGGTTTCGCCGCGAACGATCGGTTCGGACAGGGTGATTTCATGGCTTTTGCGCTGCGGCGCGGATGCTGTGGTTTCGTCGCTCATGCGGAGGTTCCTTCGTCATGCGGATGGATGGTCCCCGCCCCGGCGCGTCCGCATGATTGCACGCCGGGGCGAAGTTCGAAAAAAGGCGTCAGATGCCGATGGCGGAGCGCTGGGCGGCGAGAATGTCGACGCCGTTGACCATGAAGATCATCCCTGGCACGTCGATCTCGATCAACACGCGGCCATTGGAGGTCAGGCGGTAATAGCTGGCGATGGTTTTTACCGTCTGTTCGGTGTCATCGCCGGGCTTGGCGCTGCCGGGATCGATTTCCTCATGGCGGCCGCGCACGAAGACTTCCACGGCGACTACCTGTCCCGTGTCGTCATCCTGATAGGCACCCATCCAACGGATCTGCACGGCGTCGTGCGTGACCGCGCCGAACTGGGTATAGACCTGGTCGATATGGCCGCCGGGTTTCCATTCGAATTCCGGCGGCTCGCCCCCAAGGTCGATCTTGATCGCGCTGTCCATGCCCGCGCCGCGATAATCCTCGAATTTGCGGACGAGCTTGGGGATGGTGATTTCGGGAATCTGCCCAACATAGCTTTCGCCATCGTTGAACATGTTCATGTTCTTGAGTTTCTTGGGCAGGCCCATGGCAGTTACTCCGGTCGAAAAGGGATGGGGTCAGGATCAGCCGAGCTGTTCGAGCTGGTCGGCGAGCGAGCCGTAGAAACGGTCGGTGATGCGCTGGGTGAGCAGGATCGCCTCCGCCGGGGCGCAGGGCGTATATTCATAGTCGATGGCGATCGTTCCTGCCGCGAGCGAGCTGGCGGGGTTCGCGTCCGGGTTGTAGGTCGCCTCCGCTCCGACGATGAGGCCCTGCGTTTTCAGCTTGCGGAAGGCCGCGTTGATGCTATCAAGAATGTCCTTGACCAGCACGGCCGTGATCGGCTTGTCGATGGCCCAGACAAGGCCCTGCGCAATGCTGTCCTGAAGGATTTGGGCGGTGCGAACGGCGCTTTCGAAAGTGAAGAGCGGTTCGGCGGATGTGGTGCGGTTGCCCCAGAAGCGATAGCCGTCCTGCCGGATCAGCGTGGTGATGTTGGCATCGTTGAGCAGGGCCGCTTCCGATTCCCCGCCCAGCATGTCGAACTGCACCGGCCGCGACAGGCCCGTGACGCCGTTCACTGGGACGTTGGAAAGTGTCTTGTGCCAGCCGGTTTCGCTGTCGATGCGGGCGCGCAAGCCAAGCGCGCGCGCGACGGCGCTGCCCTGCCAGTCGGAAAATTCCGGCCAAATCAGCATCAGTTCCCGCGCGCCGAAACCGTCGGCATAGTCGATCGCTTCCGGCACGGTCGCGCCGCCGCAGGCCGCATAGGCGAAGCCACGCAGCTTCTGCGCCACGGTCACCATGGCGGCCGTGACGGCGGTATTGTCATAACCCGGCACACCAAGGATGCGGGGGCGCACGCCGAGCTGCGATTCCGCCGACAGCAGGATTTGCAGGCCAGCGATGATCGCGGCGTCCGTATCCGCTTCGTCCTCGCCTTCTTCCACGCGGACGACGACGAGGACGGGATTGCACTGGTCGGAAATGGCGTCGAGCGCCTTGGGCAGGGTGCCGTCCGTTCCCGCGTCACCCATCGCCTCGCGCACGTTGGTGACCAAAACGGCCTCGCCTGCGGGGAAGGCTTCTGCGTCCGCCGTGGTCGACGAGGCGACAAGGCCGATGACGGCCGACGATACCGCGACGATAGAGCGGATGCCGGTGGTGACTTCGGTGACTTTGATGCCGTGAATGATGTCGGGCATGGGAAAATCCTTTCGGCGTTAAAGAGCGATCTTGAGTTGCAGGGCGGAGGGGGAGGGCAGGTCCGCGCGCGCGCCGTTCAGCACGATTGAAAGCGCCCCGCTGGCATCGCCGCCCGTCACCTGCACGCGGGTGAGACGAATGCGCGGCTCCCAGCGTCGGATCGCGCCTGCGGACGCGGCGGCCATAAGCAGGCGGGTCGCATCGTTCAGCGGCGCGTCCAGCAGATCAGGCAGGCGGGAACCATAATCGCGGCGCATGACGCGGGTGCCGATGGGCGTGGTCAGGATGTCGGCGATGGACTGGGCGATATGCGCCTCGTCCGCGATCCGCTTGCCGGTGGCGCGATGCATGCCGCTCATGCCGGGCCGCCCGTCTGCGCGCCGCCAGCCTGCACGCCGCCATGTTTATGGGATTTGAGGCTGATGTCGCCGCCGATCACGTCTTCCGACGCGGTGACAGTCCCTGTCACAGTAACATCGCCCTCGATCGTCAGGCCGCCGGGGGCGACGATCCGCAGGCCGTCGCCTGTGAGGGTGATGATCAGGCCGTCAGGGCCGTGAAGTTGCGGGTTTTCGCCCGTTCCCAGCTTGGGATAGGCAGCGCAGAACAGGCCGGGCAAGATGAACCCACCCGCAATATCGCCTTCCGGGCAGATCAGGATGACCTGTTCGCCCACGCTGGGCGGGAACCATGTGCGGAAATTTCCGGCGCGTTCCGGCCATGGCAAAGGCGGCGAAACGATTTTGCCGCTGCGAACGATCGCCGTGCCATCGTCGTTGACCGTCTCGACCGTGCCGAAACGGATCAGATCGCCAAGCAGGCCGGGAATATCGTCTTCGGATTGCGCCATGCCGATCTGCATTTCATGCGGTCGGCATGGCGGCCAGCGCAGCCGTTTGTGATGGCGCGCATCACAAATCGCGGATCAGGCTGCGGCGTCGTCTTCCGCTTCGACGGCAGCGGGCGGCGGCGAACCGATCACGCCCAGCGCAAACTTATGGGCCACGCCTTGGGCGACTTCGGCCACGCGTTTCTTGGTGGCGGCGCGGTCGTAGCTGCCGTCTTCCTTTGTCACGGCGTTGACGTTCCTCTTGTGGCGCCGATCGCCATAGGAGAAGATCACCGGCACGATGCGGGCTTCGGCATCGAATGTGCCGATCTTGTAGGTCAGGTCAGTCATCCGTCTTTCCTTTACGTTGCGGGAGGTTCGGGCCATGTCACGCTGGCAGGGTCCGTTACCGTTTCGGGAAGATCGCGCAGCGCCTGTCTATAATCTGCCCATTCGCCACGGCTCGCCGCATCCATCGGGCTGTCGGGGAGCTGCGTGAAGTCGCTGGCTCGCAGTCGACGGTCACGCTCCAATCGCAACCGGGTAAGCATATCCGCAGGATCGACGATGATCGGGATAACCGCTGGTTTGCCATCTGGACCGCCAGCAATGCAGAGGCCGGGGGCAAGCGCGTCCAGCGCCGCTTGCCGTTCCGCAGGCGTGACTTCGACCGCATCCGGCGGAATCGTCGCATTGATCTCGCTATCGTAAAATCCGCAGGTCGATGGGCTGAAAAATAGCATTGGCGGACCTTTCACTTGCCGATCACATGATAGGGTAGACTGCCGTTGTAGTCGGCGGCTTGATAGATTTGAAATCCGGTGCGCGACCATGTCCCCAACTGCGTGTTCTGCTGGGCGTTGTTCTCTATGGCGTGGAGCGTTGGAAAGACCGGGCAGGGGGTTGTGTCGAAGGTGAACGGATAGGTTACGGTGCTGTAGCTATCCTGATTGACGTTGACCCGGCCCCAGAGAATTTTCAGGCCGCTCGCGTAAACGATGTATCCATCTTGCCCCATGCTGGACGAAATGATGCGGTCATAGGCGCTGCCTCCCGGCCCACTCAAATCGCCGTTCGCAGCGAGATAGAGAATATCCGTGCCGCCCTGGGTAAAAATGAAACGCGACGATGTCGTTGAATAGGAGAGGAGGCATCCGGCGCTGAACTGGATCTGTCGCAACTGGCCCGACACGGACAGTTTATAGTCGGCATTGACTATCCGCACCTCATTGGCCGTGAAGGTCGTTACGCCGTCATAGGCACCGCTGATGCGCGCATTCGGTAGCGTTCCCGTGGAGTTAGCGAGGTTCTGATAATAGCTGCCCTGCTGACCGTCGAGAAGGTCAGCATCCAGACCCGATCCGGCACCATCGTTGCCCGCGTTCCAAGCGAGGCTGTTGTTGATCCTTACATCGCCGCCATAATAATTGAGATGGAATATCGATGCCGCGCCGTTGCTGCGCGCCTGAATGGCAGTTGGCGAAGCTGCGAGATTGTTGCCCCCATCGGCGCCAATCTGAAATGCATGGCCCGTCGACGAAAGATTTGCCGTGGTCGTGGAGGTAAGGCGGATGCGGGATGATCCAAGTTCGGTCAATCCGTCATAGCTGCCCGACAACTGTGCATTGGGCAGGATGCCAGTAGAATTGACCAGATTTTGGTAAAAGCTGCCATGCTGGCCATCCAACAGATCCGCATCCAACCCCGAGCCGGAACCATCATTGTCCGTGTGCCAAACGATGCTGCCCGCCCAATAAAGGACGCTGTTGCGACCGCGCAGGCAATCATAGCTGGCCATGTCATAAGGATCATTGGTGCCGCTCTTGCGGAACATGATCCCTTCTTCACCGTCGAGGTTCGCATCATCAGCGAAGAAAAGTCCGTTGACGCCAATGATATCGCTATTGCTCAGATCAATTCCGAATTCCTGATTTTTGAGCCATTTGCTTCCGGTGATATCAATGGTGATACCGGTATAATCGCCAGACAGACGGGCGTTGGGTAGCACGCCGGTGGCATTGGCCAGGTCGCGATAATAGCTGCCTTCCTGACCGTCGAGCAGGTCAGCGTCGATGCCGCTGCCCGATCCATCGACTGTCAGAATCTTCGCGCGCACATCGACGGCCGTGTAGGCGGTGGCGTTGAGCGGCGTATATCCCAGTCTTGCCACGATATCGGTGTAGTAGGTGCCCTGCTGACCGTCGAGCAGGTCCGCATCCAGCCCGGAGCCGGAGCCATCGTTGGATGGACCCCATGGATTATATCCAAGCCGCGCGGGAATATTCGCATAATAAGTCCCGTGCTGACCGTCGAGAAGGTCAGCATCCAGGTTATTGCCCGCGCCCTCATCCTTGAGCGCGGCAGACTTGATTTCGAGCGAGGCGCGCATGGCG
>Ga0182735_1000594_pt1 | contig 28343 bp, 29 predicted proteins | sample eDN5th30CKraftMG_FD_128524 | JGI IMG/M metagenome (GOLD analysis project Ga0182735, IMG submission 128524) | Enriched Miracle-Growth compost microbial communities from Emeryville, California, USA - eDNA 5th pass 30_C Kraft MG (version 2) (version 2) ...
AAGATCCTTGGAAAGAGGTGCTGTCATCAGATGCTGGCCTCCACTCCAGCCAGCATCTTGAATCACAAAACACGACAATCCGGAATCCATAATCGATTCCGTCAATCTGTGAACCGCTCTAGTCTTCCACCGCCAGCACCAACTGACGGTTGGCGATCTTCGCCAGTTGCGCCAGGCGGCCGACCGGACGTTCGCCGTACAGTCCGGCGAGTTCGCGCGGCAGTACCAGCGCCAGCACGCCGTCGTCCTGCTTTTCCCATTTCAGCCGGGGAATGACGCCGGGCATCGCCGCCGACAGGATGTAGACGACGCGCATCGAGGCCGCCAGCAGGCGGGCACGTTCCAGATAGCGCGGCGTCGCCAGCGATTGCAGTTCGGCGGCGGAATCGTTGAACAAGCCTTCATGACGGAACAGGTTGGTCAACGCCAGGAAGGCGCGGCCGGGGTGGTCCACGCCGGTGAAGGAGGCATGGGCGATGATGTTGAGCGATTGCCTGCCGCGATATTCCGGATGGGCGCGCCAGCCGATGTCGGCGAGCAGGCAGGCTGCCTGCCGGTAGCGCGCCTCGTCCTCCGTCTCGTCGATGCCGAACGCGGCGAAGGTCGTGCCGGTCCACGCCGCCAGTTCGTGGGCGTGGGTGGTGGAGCGCGAGCGCAGCCGCGCAAGCTCCTCGGCCGCCGAGATCAGCGGGTCCGCCTTTTGCAGTTCCGCATCCAGCAGGGAGTACAAGAACCCTTCGCGCACGCCGAGCGCCGACACGATGATCTTCGACGGCTTCATCGCCGCCAGCACTTCCTGCAGCACGATCGCACCATAGGGCAGCAGCGAGCGGCGGTTCTTCGAGATACCTTCGATGCCCTTGGTCTTTTCCACGTCGCCCTTGGCGACCTGGCGAAGGAAGCTTGCCGCGCTGTCGATGCCGATCTCGTAGTGATGCATGACGCCGAGCGGGTAGTTCGTCATCTCCATGTGGAGCCGCGCGAGGTTTCGCCAGGTGCCGCCGACGGCATAGAACGGCCGGCCCTGCCCATTCTTCAGCAACCCCGCCCGCGCCACTTCCTCGCGGGCGATGCGGGTCGCCTGGGCAAGGGAATTCCTGGCCATGTCCTGCAGGCGCAGGCCGCCCAGCGGCAGAGTGATGCCGACATCGCGGATCTCACCCTTGATGTCGACCAGCTCCAGGCTGCCGCCGCCGAGGTCGCCGGAAATGCCGTCGACCGGCGTGAAGCCGGAAATGACGCCCAGCCCGGAGAAATAGGCTTCCTCATGCCCGCTCAGGACACGGATTTCAGTGCCGAGCACCTCCTCGGCACGGGCGATGAAATCGGGGCCGTTGACCGCCTCGCGCGCGGCGGCGGTCGCCAGAACGAACATGCGTTCGGCGCCGGCCTGTTCGGAAAGGCAGCGAAAACGGCGGAATTCCGCCATCGAGCGTGTCACCGCCTCCGGGTCGAGCCTGCCGGTCGAAACGATGCCGCGCCCGAGGCCGGCCAGCATCTTCTCGTTGAACAGGACGGTCGGCGAGCGCACCAGCCCCTCATAGACGACGAGACGGATCGAGTTCGAGCCGATGTCGATGACGGACACCGGCAGGCGGTCCTGCAACCGCCCTTGCGATACTGAAATCATTCGCCTGCCGCTGCTTCGATCTGCTTCTTGCGCCGCTTGAACTGCGCAATCCGCTTGGGCGCATGCGATTTCAGCGCGTCTCCCCTGCCCGAGAGGCTCGGATTGGTCATGAAATATTCCTGCGCGTTGAACGGCTCTTCGCCGTCTTCCAGAACCACCCGTCGCGAGGTGCCATCCGCCAATACTTCGAAACTCTGCTGGTTGTCCACGATGTTGCCCAGCATGATCTGGCCCAGCACCTGCTCATGCACGGTCGGGTTGGTGATCGGCACCATGGTCTCGACGCGGCGGTCGAGATTGCGCGGCATCATGTCGGCCGAGCTGATATAGACGATGGCCTCGTCGGACGGCAGGCCATGGCCGTTGCCGAAACAGTAGATGCGGCTGTGCTCGAGAAAACGGCCGACGATCGACTTGACGCGGATGTTCTCCGAAAGCCCCGGCACCTGCGGGCGCAGGCAGCAGATGCCGCGAACCACCAGGTCGACCTCGACGCCGGCACGGCTCGCCTCGTAAAGCGCGTCGATGATCGCCGGGTCGACCAGCGAATTCATCTTCATCCAGATGCGGCCTTCCCGCCCCTCGCGCACATGGCCGATCTCGTCCTCTATATGCTTCAGGATCCGGCTTCGCAGCGTAAACGGCGACACCGCCAGCAGCATCTCCTGGGCGGGTTCGGCATAGCCGGTGATAAAATTGAATATCTGGGCGACATCGCGCGCAATGGCGGCGTCGCAGGTGAAGAACGACAGGTCGGTATAGATTCGCGCCGTCACCGGATGGTAGTTGCCGGTACCGAGATGGACGTAGTTGCGCAGCTTGCCTTCCTCGCGCCGCACCACCAGCGACATCTTGGCGTGCGTCTTCAGTTCCAGGAACCCGAAAACGACCTGCACGCCGGCCCGTTCCAGGTCACGCGCCCAGCGGATGTTGGCTTCCTCGTCGAAACGCGCCTTGAGCTCCACCAGCGCCGTCACCGACTTTCCCGCTTCCGCCGCGTCGATCAGGGCGCGCACGATCGGGCTGTCGTTCGAGGTGCGGTAGAGCGTCTGCTTGATCGCCACGACCTCCGGATCGGCCATGGCCTGGCGCAGGAACTGCACCACCACATCGAAGGATTCGTAAGGATGGTGGACGACGATGTCCTTCTCGCGGATGGCCGCGAAGCAGTCGCCGCCATGCTCGCGGATGCGCTCGGGAAAGCGCGGGTTGTAGGGCACGAACTTGAGGTCGTCTCGCGCGATCGCCACGATCTCGGAAATCTGGCTAAGCGCCAGCGGCCCGGTCAGCACGCTGATGCGGTTTGAGGCGACGCCCAGCTTGCCGGCGACGAAATCGCGCAGTTCCTCCGGCATCTGGTTGTCGAACTCGATGCGGATCACCGAGCCGCGCCGGCGGCGCTTCAGGGCGGTCTCGAACAGGCGCACCAGGTCCTCGGATTCCTCCTCGACCTCGATATCGCTGTCGCGGATAATCTGGAACGTTCCCGCCCCCTTCACCTCGTAGCCGGGGAACAGCCGGCCGATGAAAAGGCCGACGGCTTCCTCCAGCGGGATGAAGCGGATGTGGTCCTTGCGGTCCGGCAGGCGGATGAACCGCTTCAGCGCCGGCGGCAGGCGCAGCAGCGCGCTCATCTCCTCGCCGTTCTTGCGGTGTCGCAGATCGAGCGCCATCGAGAAGCCGAGGTTGGGAATGAACGGGAACGGGTGCGCCGGATCGATCGAAAGCGGCGTCAGCACAGGAAACACCTGCTCCTGGAAATGCTCTTCCAGCCAGGCTTTTTCGTCCTTGGTCAGCGCATCGCGGGAAATGCTTTCGATCCCCTGCTTGTCGAGCAGTTCCATCAGCACCGACAGGCTCTTCTGCTGGTCCGCCTGCAGGCGCTCCACCTCGCGCAGCAACTGGTCGAGCTGCTGCTGCGGCGTGCGCCCGTCCGGGCTTTTCAGGGCAATGCCCTGCCGCACCTGCCCGGCAAGGCCGGCCACGCGCACCATGAAGAACTCGTCCAGGTTGGCGGCCGAGATCGACAGGAAACGGACGCGCTCCAGGAGCGGGTGATTCTCGTTCAGCGATTCTTCCAGCACCCGCCGGTTGAATTGCAGCCAGGAGAACTCCCGGTTGACGAAACGGTCGGGATTTCCGTCCTCCGCCACCTCGGTGGCCTTGATGTCGAATTCTCTCTGAACCGGCTTCAGCTCGTTCATGTCCCTGCTCTTGGTTCTCGCGCCCGATGCTGCTTGCCGGCTAACCGGCCCAATCTACCCTGTGCCATGGTTTTGCGACAGTTTCATTTCATCGAACTTGCAAATGTCGGCCTTATGCTCCAAACGCAGGAAGTCCGACCGAATTGAGACGGAGACGAAGATGGCAGGCCACTCCATTCCCCATTTCCAGAACGATGCCGGCCATCCGGCCATCGACATCGGCGTCAAGGAATTCATGTGCGTGGGGGCCAATCCGCCGTTCGACCATCCGCATGTCTTTCTCGATCTCGGCGACGACAGCGAAAAAGTCTGCCCCTACTGCTCGACGCTCTACCGCTATTCGCCCGACCTGAAGCCGACCGAGACGCGGCCGGCCGGCTGCCTCTACATCAACCGGGCCGCCTGACCGGCCAAACCCGCCCGATCCCGCCGTGACCCACGACCATGCCCGGCAGATCCTGATCGCCGGTGCCGGCATCGCGGGCCTGACGGCGGCGCTCGCCTTTGCCCGTCGCGGCTTCGAGATACGCCTGTTCGAGCAGGCCGCGCAGATCGAGGCCATCGGCGCCGGCATCCAGCTTTCTCCCAACGCCACCCATATCTTCGACCGGCTCGGCGCGCTCGACCGGCTGCTGCCCTACGCGGTGCAGCCGCAGGCGGTCGTGCTCAAGGAGGCCGGCCGGCTTTCCACCCTCGCCAAGGTCCCGCTGGGGGAGAGCGGAAAGCGGCGCTGGAAAGCCCCCTATCTCGTCGCCCATCGCGGCGATGTGCAGGAAGCCCTGCTGGCAACGGTGCGGCATACGCCTGAAATCGAGCTTTTTACCGACGCCCGCGTCGAGGCCGTGACGCCGGAAGCGCAGGGCGTCACCGCAACGCTGTCGCTTAATGGCCAGAAGGTGCGGGAAAGCGGTTCGCTGCTGGTCGGGGCCGACGGCGTATGGTCGACGGTCCGCGCCCTCGCCGGCGGCCCCCAGAGCCGGTTCACCGGCGAACTCGCATGGCGCGCCACGCTTGCCGCCGAAAGCCCGGCCGGCGCGGCCTTTGCCCGCATCGCCGACCCCTTCTGCGTCACCGCGTTTCTTCACGCCGGCTTCCACCTCGTCGCCTACCCGATGCGTGGCGGCACGGCGTTCAATCTCGTCGCCTTCACCAAGGGCGGGAGGATGGCGCAAGGCTGGTCGGGAGAAGCCGACATCCCCACGCTGCGGCAGGCCATGCGCCACACGGCGCCGGCGCTCGCCAGCCTCGCGGACGAAGCCGGTCCGTGGACGGCGTGGCCGGTCCATACCGTCGACCGGCACCAAGCCTGGACGTTTTCCCGAGGCATCGCCCTGATCGGCGACGCCGCCCATGCGATGACGCCGTTTGCCGCGCAAGGGGCTGCCATGGCGATCGAGGACGCGGCAACACTGGCGGCGCAGGTCGACCGTGCGGGCGTCAATCTCGCCGGCGCGCTGGCTTCGTGGGAGGCGGAGCGCAAGGCGCGGGTGGCCAAGGTCGCCCGGCGCGGGTCGCTCAACCACCTCGCCTGGCATGCGGCCGGCCCGGTGGCGCTGGCGCGCAACCTGATGCTGGCGCTGCGCCCCGGCGACAAGCTTGCCGCCGATCTGGACTGGCTCTACGGCTGGCGCGCGCCGGAATAAACCCGGCGCACCTCGTTTCTCAGTGCAATATCTGCGACAGGAACAGCTTCGTGCGCTCGTGCTGCGGGTGGTCGAAGAACTCGGCCGGCGTGTTCTGCTCGACGATCTGGCCCTGATCCATGAAGATCACGCGGTTGGCCACCTGCCGCGCGAAGCCCATTTCGTGCGTCACGCACAGCATGGTCATGCCTTCCTCGGCAAGGCTCACCATCGTCTCCAGCACTTCCTTGACCATTTCCGGGTCGAGCGCCGAGGTCGGCTCGTCGAACAGCATGATCTTCGGCTTCATGCACAGCGAGCGCGCGATCGCCACGCGCTGCTGCTGGCCGCCCGACAGCTGCCCCGGATATTTATGCGCCTGCTCCGGAATCTTGACCCGCTTCAGGAAGTGCATGGCGGTTTCCTCCGCCTCCTTCTTCGGCGTCTTGCGCACCCAGATCGGCGCCAGCGTGCAGTTTTCCATGATCGTCAGGTGCGGGAAAAGGTTGAAGTGCTGGAACACCATGCCGACCTCGCGGCGCACCTCGTCGATCTTCTTGAGGTCGTTGGTCAGTTCCTTGCCATCGACCCGGATCGAGCCCTTCTGGTGCTCCTCCAGCCGGTTGATGCAGCGGATCATCGTCGACTTGCCCGAACCCGAAGGTCCGCAGATGACGATGCGCTCGCCGCGCATCACCTTCAAGTTGATGTCCTTCAGCACATGGAACTCGCCGTACCATTTGTGCATGCCGGCGATCTCGATGGCGACATCGGTAGCCGATACCTGCATCTTTGCGGTATCGACCTCGATCTCTTCCGCGCTGACTGCGTTTTCCGTAGCCATAAGCCGGTTCCCTTTTTCGTTTTATCTGTGGCCGGTATCGAGCCGGCGTTCCATGAACATCGAATAGCGCGACATGCCGAAACAGAACAGCCAGAACACCAGCGCCGCGAACACCAGGCCCGAGATCGGCGTCTGCGGCGAGGCCCAGGTGGCGTCGGAAAAATTCTGGCGGACCACGCCGAGCAGATCGAACATGGAGATGATGTAAACCAGACTTGTGTCCTTGAACATGCCGATAAAGGTGTTGACGATACCGGGGATCACCAGTTTCAGCGCCTGCGGCAGAATGACCAGCACCATTTCCTGCCAGTAGCCGAGGCCGAGCGACTCGGCGCCCTCGTATTGCCCCTTGGGGATCGCCTGCAAGCCGCCGCGCACGACTTCCGCCATATAGGCGGCCGCAAACAGCGTCACGCCGATCAGCGCCCTGAGCAGCTTGTCGAAGGTGACACCCGCCGGCAGGAACAGCGGCAGCATGACGCTTGCCATGAACAGCACCGTGACCAGCGGGATACCGCGCACCGTCTCGATGAAGATGACGCAGACGAGCTTGACCACCGGCATCTTCGAGCGCCGGCCAAGCGCGAGCACGATCCCCAGCGGCAGCGAAATGGCGATGCCGACGAAGGACAGCACCAGCGTTACCAGCAGGCCTCCCCACAGCGGCGTCTCGACATGCGACAGGCCGAACCAGCCGCCGGTGAGAAGCACGAACGCAAAGATCGGGAAGACGAAGAAGAACAGCACCGCGTTGAGACCCTTGCGCGGTATTTTCGGGATCAGCAGCGGCACCAGCAGCAGCACGAACATCACCGCCACCAGGATCGGGCGCCAGCGCTGGTCGATCGGGTAGCGGCCGAACATGAACTGCCCGAACTTCGCCTGGACGAAGGCCCAGCAGGCGCCCGACCAGCCGTCCGGCTGGATGCCGCCCTGCGCGGCCGTGGCGCAGAAGGTGCGGTCCGTGCCCGTCCACTGGGCGTTGACGAACGCCCATTCGAGGAAGGGCGGCAGGAGATAGGCGACCAGAAGCAGGCCGAGAATAGTCAGGACCGAATCGCCCACCGAGGAAAACAGGTTCTTGCGCAGCCAGGCACCGGTGCCTGCCTCACTCTTGGGCGCGGCCTGCGCCACCACCATTTCGGCCCGGACAAAGGAAAGATCGTGTTCCTGCACCTTATCTCTCCACCAATGCCATCTTGGCGTTGAACCAGTTCATGAAGGCCGATGTCACGAGGCTGATGGCGAGATAGACCACCATCCAGATGACGACGATCTCGATCGCCTGTCCGGTCTGGTTGAGCACCGTGCCGCCGGTGGCCACCAGGTCAGGGTAGCCGATGGCGATGGCGAGCGAGGAGTTCTTGGTGAGGTTCAGGTATTGGCTGGTGAGAGGCGGAATGATGATGCGCATGGCCTGCGGCACCACCACCAGGCGCAATGTCTGCCGCGCCCGCAAGCCCAGCGATTCCGCCGCCTCGGTCTGCCCCTTGCTGACGCCGAGGATACCGGCGCGTACGATCTCGGCGATGAAGGACGCCGTATAGAAGGACAGCGCCAGGTAGAGGGACAGGAACTCGGGCTTGATCTGGAAGCCGCCGGTCAGGTTGAACGTCGATTGCTTGGGCACGTCGAAGCTCAGCGGAAAGCCGCTCAGCACGAAGGCCAGAACCGGCAAGCCGACGATGAGCGCCAGCGCCGTCCGGAAGACCGGAAAGGTCTGCCCGGTCGCCATCTGCCGCTGTCGCGCGCGGCGCGACACGAAAAAGGCGAGGACGACGCCGATCGCGAGCGCGAGCAGGATCAGTTCCGAGCCCTCCCCCCACACCGGGCGCGGAAAATAGAAGCCGCGGTTGTTGAGGAAGCTTTCGAGCGGCAGGTGGATGCTGTCGCGCGCGCCGGGCAGCACCGACAGGACCCCGAAATACCAGAAGAAAATCACCAGCAACGGCGGGATGTTGCGAAACACCTCGATGTAGACGGTGCAGATCTTGCGGATCAGCCAGTTGTGCGACAGCCGGCCGATGCCGACGATAAAACCGATGATGGTGGCGGTGACGATGCCGGCCGCCGCCACGATCAGCGTGTTGAGGAAACCGACCAGAAGCGCGCGCCCGTAGGTCGAGTCCGACGAATAGGCGATCGGGCTTTCGGCGATGTCGAAACCGGCGCGGCTGTTGAGGAAGCCGAACCCCGAAGCGATGTTGGAGCGCCTCAGATTGTCGATGACGTTGTTGACGATCCACCAGCTTGCCGCCACGAGCAGAACGACGACGAGAAGCTGAAAGAATATGCCGCGGACCTTCGGGTCGTTGATGAAGGAACCGCGACTGGCCTTGCCACCGTCAAGAATCCCTTGCGATGCCATGCACTGGCCTCCCTGTTACGAGGGGCCGGAAGGCGACAGTGTCGCCTCCCGGTGTGCGTCCCGTCCGCGGTCAGCGGATCGGCATGGCGTATTGCAGGCCGCCCTTGGTCCACAGCGCGTTCAGGCCACGCGCGATCTTCAGCGGGCTGCCCGAGCCGACGTTGCGCTCGAACATCTCGCCGTAATTGCCCACAGCCTTGACGATATTGACGACCCAGTCGTTGGTCAGGCCGAGGTCCGTACCGATCTTGGTGTCGGCCTCGGTGCCGAGCACGCGCTTGATCTCGGGATTGGGCGAATTCTTCATTTCGTCGACATTAGCCTGGGTGATGCCCAGTTCTTCCGCCTGCAGCAGGGCGTAATAGGTCCAGCGCACGATGTGGAACCACTGGTCGTCACCCTGGCGCACGGCCGGGCCGAGCGGCTCCTTGGAGATGATCTCCGGCAGCACGACATGGTCGTCCGGCGCCGAGAGCGTCAGGCGAATGCCGTAAAGGCCCGACTGGTCGGTGGTGTAGACGTCGCAGCGGCCCGAATCATAGGCGGCGTTGACCTCCTCCAGCTTCTCGAAGACGACCGGGTTGTATTCCATCTTGTTCGACTTGAAGTAGTCGGCAAGGTTGAGCTCGGTCGTGGTGCCGGCCTGCACGCACACCGCCGCGCCCGAAAGCTGGAGCGCCGAGTTCACGCCGGGCAGCTTCTTGGCGTTGATCATGAAACCCTGGCCGTCATAATAAGTGACGCCCGCGAAGTTCAGCCCCAGTGCGGTATCGCGGTTGATGGTCCAGGTCGTGTTGCGCGACAGGACGTCGATTTCGCCCGACTGCAGGGCGGTGAAGCGTTCCTTGGCGCTGAGCGGCGTGTACTTCACCTTGGTGCCGTCACCGAAAACGGCAGCCGCGATGGCGCGGCAGAAGTCGACGTCGAGGCCCTTCCACTCCCCCTTGTCGTCTGGCGCGGAAAATCCGGCCAGACCGGTCGAGACGCCACACTGGATGAAGCCCTTGGCCTTAACATCGTCAAGTGTGCTCGCCGACGCGGAAGCGGCCATCACTCCGAACGTCGCGGCACCAAGGATGCCGATTGCAATGTGTTTCATGACCCTCTGACCCTTTTCTATAATTATCCAGGCTAACGCCCGAGCTTTATTTCCCACATGAACGCAAGAAGCGTGCCGGCCCACTTCCGGCACGCGGCATCGGGTTGGATGCGCTGGCAGTTCACGGGACGCATCGAAAGCGATTATTTTCGTGAGGTCAAGGAAAATGACCAAATCGCGAAGCGTTTGGAAATCGAATCTACTATCGCCCCAAGGCGTAGCCATCGAGGCCTTCGGGTAGGAAAACCGGCAAGCGCCCATGCTCCCCCGCTTGGCCTAGGCAAAGCCCGATCCTGGCGGCCGGGAAAGGTTGCGTTGGCCAAAAGGCGGCCCTATGCCTAGCCTTGTATCCACCCGCAATTTTCTTACCGATCGGCAAAATAATGGCAAAGAACGGCGCAGACAGCGAAACGGAGATGGGCGTCAACACGCGCCTCGCCCACATCGGCTACAACCCGCGCGACTACCACGGCTTCGTCAACCCGCCGGTGGTGCATGCTTCCACGGTGCTCTATCCCGATGCCGCCACTCTGGTCTCGCGGGGCCAGAAATACACCTACGGCACGCATGGCACCCCGACTTCGGATGCCCTCGCCAAGGCCGTCGACGCGCTGGAAGGCTCCGCCGGCACGGTCATGGTGCCATCCGGGCTTGCCGCCGTGACCCTGCCGCTGCTCGCCTTCGCCTCGGCCGGCGACCATGTGCTGATCGTCGATTCCGTCTATGGGCCGACCCGGCATTTCGCCAACACCATGCTCACCCGGCTCGGCGTCGAGGTGCAGTATTACGATCCGCGCATCGGCGCCGGCATCGAGGCGCTGATGAGGCCCAACACGACGGTGGTGTTTACCGAGTCGCCCTGCTCCAACACCTTCGAGATGCAGGATATCCCTGCCATCGCCAAGGCCGCGCATGCCGGCGGCGCCGTCGTCATGATCGACAACACCTGGGCGACGCCGCTCTATTTCCGCCCGCTCGACCATGGCGTCGACATCTCGATCCATGCCGCGACGAAATATCCGGCCGGCCACTCCGATGTCCTGCTCGGTACCGTCTCGGCCAACGAGGCCTGCTGGCCGAAGCTCGACGCGGCCTTCAGCGCGCTCGGCCTGTGCGCCGGGCCGGACGATGTCTACCAGGTGCTGCGCGGCTTGCGCACCATGGGCGTGCGGCTGGAGCATCACCGCAAGAGCGCGCTCGAGATCGCCACCTGGCTGGAAGGCCAGCCGGCTGTCGCGCGCGTGCTGCACCCGGCGCTCGCCAGCCACCCCGATCACGCGCTGTGGAAGCGCGATTTCTCCGGCTCCAGCGGCGTCTTCTCCATCGTGCTGGCCGGCGGCGGCCAGAAGGAACAGCACGCCTTCCTCGACGCGCTGACGATCTTCGGTCTCGGCTATTCCTGGGCCGGCTACGAAAGCCTGGCGGTACCGGTTTTCCTCGGCGACCGCACCGTCATGAAGGAAAAATACGAGGGGCCGCTGATCCGCCTGCAAATCGGCCTTGAAGACGTCGAGGACCTGAAGGCCGACATAGCCAGGGGCCTCGCCGCCATCGCCTGAAAAGGAAATGCGGCATGAAGCCGGTGTCCTTTCCCGGCTTCATTGCTTTAGCGCAAAGAAGGACGCGGCCATTTCGTATCACCTTCGGTGCGGCTGTTCGTTTCGGCTGGCTGGAGAATAGGCAAATGGCTGAAGACGCCGACAAAAAGCGACCCGTCGTAAGCACCGCCCAGGCGGCGAGCGGCGCCGACGAGGACAATACGCTTCTGCCGATGCTGATCGGCGGGCTGATCATGATCGTCATCGGCGCCATCGTCCTGATGATGTTCGTGTAGCGCGGCTGCCGCGAAAGCCGCACCCGCGCATGAAAAAAACCCGGCCACCGACCGGGTTTTTCTTTTCCTGTCGGGCCCGTGCGCCCTTATCCGAAGACGACGGTCTTGTGGCCGTTCAGCATCACGCGCGCCTCGACGTGGGACTTCACGGCGCGGGCGAGCACGCGGCTTTCGACGTCGCGGCCGGCGGCGACGAAATCCTCGGCGGTCATCGCGTGGGTGACGCGTTCGGTCTCCTGCTCGATGATCGGGCCTTCGTCGAGGTCGGGGGTGACGTAGTGCGCCGTGGCGCCGATCAGCTTCACGCCGCGCTCATAGGCCTGGTGGTAGGGCTTGGCGCCCTTGAACGACGGCAGGAACGAGTGGTGGATGTTGATCACCTTGCCGTAGAGCCGCTTGGAGATGGTGTCGGACAGCACCTGCATGTAGCGCGCCAGGATAACCAGGTCCGCGTCGGTTTCGCGCACGAGGTTGAGCAGCTTCTCGTCCAGTTCCGGCTTGTTGTCCTTCGTGGCCTTCCAGTAATGGTACGGTACGCCTTCCAGCTCGGCGGTGGCGCGGCTGTCTTCGTGGTTGGAGACGATGGCGACCACCTCGGCGTTCAGCCAGCCGACCTTCACCTGGTAGAGCAGGTGCAGCAGCGCATGGTCGAACTTGGAGACCATGATGATGAGGCGCGGCTTGCGCGAGCGGTCGGTGAGCGCCGCCTTGATCTCGAACCGGTCGAGCGCCGGCTTCAGCGCCCGATTGATCTCCTCGCCGGTCTTGTCGGAATTGACGGTGAAGGCGATGCGCATGAAGAACTGGCCGGTCTGGCGGTCCCAGTACTGGTTGCTCTCGGCGATGTTGGCGCCGATCGAGGCCAGTTCCGTGGTCACGGCGGAAACGATGCCGGGTTGGTCGACGCAAGTGAGCGTCAAGATGAAGGCGCGATCAGTCATGGGCTACTCGTTCGGTTGAATTCGGAATGCGGGCGGGCTGCCGTCCGACCCGGGACGACGCGATTCCTATACCATGACCAAAAGCGCCGTGGTGACGTTGGCGACACTTTAACGCTGCTTTGCGCCGGGTTTCCGCTAATTGCGCGCCATAAAACGAGGGCACCGGGTTCGTCGCAACCCGGTGCCCTCGACGCGCCTTGCGTCGATATCCGGTCTCAGCGCCGGCTGAACAGGGTGGCCGCGAGCAGGCCGACCACGGCCAGGCCGATGGCGGCGGTGGTGGCGGGGTGCCTGCGGGCCGTGCCTTCGATGGCCCTTGCGTGGCTGCGCAGCGCCGGCAGGTGTTCGCCGATGCGCCCGGCGAGGTCCGAATAGGCATCCTGCGCCGCCTGCCTGCCTTCCTCGTAATAGGCGCCGCCCCGCTTCGACGCAGCTTTCTTAAGGGCCGCCAGTTCCCTCGAAAGGGACGAAATCTGCCGGTCGAGGTCCAGATCGGTCATGTCGGAGAACGATGCCATGCTTGCCTTCCTTCGTTGCGAGAAGGAAGCCTAACGGCTGGTGGACCCGATGGTTCCAGCCGGCACGGCGAAGGGTCAGCGCACCTGATCGAGCAGGCGTTTGCACTCCAGGAGGTCGAACAGCGCTTCCTGCAGCAGCGCGCGGTTGTCGCGGGAAAGCCTGCCCTCGTCGGCCTGGACCGGCCCCTCCTCATCGCTCTTGCCGAGGCCGAAGAAGCGCCGGCTCGGCTTGACCTTGGGCTGGCCGACCAGCATTTCGTCGTCGGCGCCGCGAGGCTGGGCTGCCGGCGTCAGCGGCACCGCATCGGCCTGCTTGCGCTGGGCGATCGCCTCGACGGCCGCCATGTCGCCATTGCCGATCGCCACCAGGAACTGGTTGCCGTTTTCGCGCAGCAGCTTCTGCACGCCCTTGATGGTGTAGCCCTGGTCGTAGAGCATTGTGCGGATGCCCTTGATCAGTTCGACATCCTGCGGCCGGTAGTAACGGCGGCCGCCGCCCCGCTTCATCGGCTTGATCTGGGTGAAGCGCGTTTCCCAGAAGCGCAGCACGTGCTGCGGCAGGTCGAGTTCCTCGGCAACCTCGCTGATGGTGCGGAATGCATCCGGGCTCTTGTCCATGGGCGGAATCCTCACGCTGGACGACGACCACGCATGATGGTCGAATCGAGCTTTATTTCAACCGTTTGCGTGGCAATATTCAAGCCTCGCATCGCTTGAGCGGCGCGTTATCAACCGCAAGCGGACGCAAAGCCTGCTTCGACCTATTTGGCGGTCTTGGCCTTGTTGTTCTGATGCGCGCGCAGAATGCGGCTCTTCAGCACGTTGGATGCCTTGAAGGTCATCACCCGGCGCGGCAGGATCGGCACTTCCTCGCCGGTCTTGGGGTTGCGCCCGATGCGCTCGTTCTTCGAGCGGACGTGAAAGGTCGCGAACGAGGACAGTTTTACGGTCTCGCCGCGCACGATGGCCTCGCAGATCTCGTCGAGGACCGCTTCCACCAGTTCAGCCGACTCGGTACGGGACAAGCCTACCTTGCGGTAGACGGCTTCAGCGAGGTCGGCGCGCGTAAGTGTCTTTCCCCCCATGCAACCGTCCCATCCGCATAAAACAAACTATTCAGGAAACGCTACAGCGTAAGTAATTGATCCGGCAAGGTCAAGGACCGAACCGACGGGTTCTGCCCCTACCAGCGAACCAGCACCGCGCCCCAGGTGAAGCCGCCGCCCATCGCCTCGAGCAGCACCAGGTCGCCCTTCTTGATGCGGCCGTCGGCCACGGCCACCGACAGCGCCAGCGGCACGGATGCCGCCGATGTATTACCGTGCAGGTCGACCGTCACCACCACTTTTTCCTCGGCGATCCCAAGCTTCCTGGCCGAAGCGTCAATAATCCGTTTATTCGCCTGGTGCGGCACGAACCAGTCGAGGTCGTCGGCGGTAATGCCGGCCTCGGCGAAGGTCGCCTCGATGACGTCGGTGATCATGCCGACCGCGTGCTTGAACACCTCACGGCCTTCCATCCGCAAATGCCCCACGGTGCCCGTGGTAGAGGGCCCGCCGTCGACATAGAGCTTGTCCTTGTGGACGCCGTCGGAGCGCAGGCTGGCGGCCAGCACGCCGCGATCGGCAACCGTACCGGCGCCCTCGCCCGCCTCCAGCACCACGGCGCCGGCGCCGTCGCCGAACAGAACGCATGTCGAACGGTCGCTCCAGTCGAGAATGCGCGAAAAGGTTTCGGAGCCGATCACCAGCGCGCGCCTAGCCAGGCCGCCGCGAAGATAGGCATCGGCGGTCGCCATCGCATAGACGAAGCCCGAGCACACCGCCTGCATGTCGAAGGCGAAGCCATGGTGCATGCCGAGCCGGTTCTGGATCTCGACGGCGGTCGCGGGAAAGGTGTTGTTGGGCGTGGAGGTCGCCAGCACGATCAGGTCGATGTCGGCCGGCGTCAGGCCGGCATTGGCAAGGGCGGCCCGCGCCGCCGCCTCGCCCAGCGAGGCCGTCGTCTCGTCTTCGGCCGCGATATGACGCTGGCGGATGCCGGTGCGCTGGACGATCCACTCATCCGACGTCTCCACCATGCCTTCGAAATCGGCATTCTTCATGATGCGGCGAGGCAGCGCAGCACCGGTGCCTCGCACAAGCGATCTGATCAAGGGTCTGTCCTATTCTTCTTCGGTCTCGGCCCCGGATCTCTGGAGCGAGGCGGCCTTGGGATTGCGTGCGTGGAACAAGTCGAGGTCGGCTTCGATGCGGTCGAGCAGGCGGTTACGCACCATGTCGTAGCCCAGTTCCACCGCCGCGGCAAAGCCGTTCGCATCGGCGCCGCCGTGGCTTTTGACGACAATGCCGTTGAGGCCGAGGAAGACGCCGCCGTTGGAGCGGCCGACATCGAGCTTCTCGCGCAGCCGGTTGAAGGCGCTGCGGGCCAGGATGTAGCCGAGCCGCGCCATCAGCGTACGGCTCATCGCCTCGCGCAGGTACTGCGCGAACTGGCGCGCGGTGCCCTCAGCCGTCTTGAGCGCGATGTTGCCGGAAAAGCCTTCCGTCACCACCACGTCGACGGTGCCCTTGCCGATATCGTTGCCCTCGACGAAGCCGCGATAGTCCATCGAAGCCAGATTGGCCTCGCGCAGCATGCGGCCCGCGTCCTTGACTTCCTCCTGCCCCTTGATCTCCTCGACGCCGACATTGAGCAGGCCGACCGTGGGGCGCTCGACGCCGAACACGGAGCGCGCCATGCCGGTGCCCAGGATAGCGAAGTCCACGAGCTGGTGCGCATCGGCACCGATGGTGGCGCCAACGTCCAGCACCACGCTTTCGCCGCGCAGCGTCGGCCAGATCGCGGCGATGGCCGGACGATCGATGGTGGCCATGGTGCGCAGGCAGAATTTCGACATCGCCATGAGCGCGCCGGTGTTGCCGGCCGAGATACAGGCGTCCGCCGTGCCGTTCTTCACCGCCTCGATCGCCTTCCACATCGACGATTTCCAGCGACCGTTGCGCAGCGCCTGGCTGGGCTTGTCGTCCATGCGCACGGCGACTTCGCAATGGATGAGTTCGCTCGCCCCGGCAAGCTTCGGAAAGCGCGCAAGGATGGGCCCGACGATCTCTTCGCGGCCATAAACGATGAAACGAATGTCGGGGCGGCGTGTCGCGACGGTTGCCAGAGCCGGCACGACCACGTCCGGGCCGTGATCGCCGCCCATGGCGTCGATGGAAATCCTGATCACTCGAAATTCATCTCACGGTTTGCCCCGGCCCTCGCGGCGATACCGCGAAAATAGCGGTTTTGCGCCTCCACACAACCGGCATTCTCTTCCATCTTCCAGCTTTCAGGATTTTCCAAGCAGCGAGCGCAGCTTTTTCTGGAATTCGTTCTCCACCGGCTCGGCGTCGTCCGCGCCCTCGCCAAGGCTGACACCGGGCTTGCGCGGATAAGGGTCGATCGCAAGCGCAAAGAACTGCTCGGCGAGCGCGCCGGCGTCCACCGTATCACCGGAAAAGGTTTCCGGGCTGTCCGGCCCGTCGGCGTCGAGAAGAATCTCGCCGGCATGGCCGAATCCCTCGCGGCCGAGCTTGGAATCCTCCGGCAGGAAAAGCCCTTCGACCGCCTCGTCGATATGGGCGTCGAGCGGGTCGAGCGTGACGACGCAGGCCTGGACGATGTCGGCATGGACGCGGCCGGCGATCTTCACGCCGTTGCGCTTCCACGGCTTCACTTCCAGTTCGGCGCGCCAGTCCTTCACGGAAAGCAGGCCGTGCTCCTCGGCCAGCGCCGCCAGTTGGGCAGAATCGGCCTCGATCGTCAGCGACACGCCCTTTTGCGGCAGCCGCGCGACATGGACGGGGAAGGAAACCGGGCTTTTTATCGGCGTTTCGTGCATCGCAAATTCCTCCTCATGCCGCATGGGCGGCAGGAAAGGACAGTTTTCCGGCCTGGATTTGCGCGGACGGCTGCGAGGCCAGGTCCTTTTCAACCCGCAGCACGTAGTCGGCAAGGGCGCCGGCCTCCGGCCAGGCCTCGGTATCGGGCCGGACGTTGCGGGTCAGCGCCGCGGCCAGCGAAGCGACGTCGCCCCGGTCCAGCGAATCGCTGTAGGCGGCCGTGCGGCCGTAATACATCTTGGCGAGTTTCTTCATGCGCTTGGGCACGCCGATGTCGCTTATGCCGAGTTCGCGCAGCGAATGGTCGATATCGAGGAAAAACTCGTCGATCAGAATCTGGGCGATCGCCTGCGAAGCCCCTTCCTCGCCGCGCATGCGGTGCTGGAACAGGAACATATGCAGCGACAGCATCTCGAAACGGCCGAGCGGCGTGTCGGGGACGCCCCAGTCCGAATAAAATGGGCTTTGCCGCGCCGCTGCCACGATCTCCCCGTACAGGGCCTCGGTGATCGCGCGATTGGCTTGGCGTTCGCGGCCAAACAGGCGCTTGAACATGGGGAACGAACTCCCGAGGGGGTCTTTGTTACGGTGGTGTTGTTGCATCGGCAGCTAAGCTGGTTTACCGGTTTTGCGGCGCCGTGCAAGCCGGCCAATCTGATGGAGTTGTTGTTGCGCGAGCAAAATTTCAAGCCAAGCCGTCCAGCGAAACCCGTTTTGGCGCTGAAGGCCCGCTCTCCCCTGTCGTTGGGAATGGTGTCGATGCTGCTTGCGGCATCGGTCCTGACTGCCTGCAATTCGTCCAAGACGTTCGGCGACCTCAACCCGAGCCAGACCCTCACCCAGGGCTACATCGTCGACCAGGAGACGCTCGACCTCGTTCCGGTCGGCTCCAGCCGCGAACAGGTGCTACTGGCCCTCGGCACGCCCTCGACCACGGCCACCTTCGACAACGAGGTGTTCTACTACATCTCGCAGACGCGCAAGCGCCCCGTCGCCTTCGCCAAGCCCAAGCTCGTCGACCAGAAGGTGCTGGCGGTCTATTTCGGTCCCGACAATCGCGTCACCCAGATCGCCAATTACGGCCTGAAGGACGGCAAGGTCTTCGATTTCGTGTCGCGCACGACGCCGACCGGCGGCAAGGATCAGAACTTCCTCGCCCAGGTCATCAAGGGCGCCGGCAGCCTCGCCCCGAGCCTGCCCAGCGGCTGATACGGGTCGGCCGGCCAGCCCCACACAAGAGCGATCACCGTCATTCCGGAGCCGCGCGCAGCGGAACCCGGAATCCAGCACGCCTACCTTACCCGCTTTGAAGCGCATCGCGATCTTTCAGATTCGCTCCATACGCTTTAGGCTGGTTTTTGACCCGAAACAGAGACCGCCAGCGTCTCCACTCTGGATTCCGGGTTCCGCTGCGCGGCCCCGGAATGACGGCCCCTGTTGCACAGCCCGAAACGTTTCATCGCTTGACTGAATCGGAGGGATTCCGCTCAGGGTCTTTTCGCGGGCCAGCCAGGGATCGCCCGGCGGCCGAAACGCCCTGCCCCAAAACAAAAACCCGCGGGATCGCTCCCGCGGGTTTCTGGTTTCTACCGGCCTTCGATCAGGCGGAGTGCGCCAGCACGGCCAGGAGCAGCAGCGCGACGATGTTGGTGATCTTGATCGCCGGGTTGACGGCGGGGCCGGCCGTGTCCTTGTAGGGATCGCCGACGGTGTCACCGGTCACCGAAGCCTTGTGCGCTTCCGAGCCCTTGAGGTGCTTGACGCCGTCCTTGTCGGTGAAGCCGTCCTCGAACGACTTCTTGGCGTTGTCCCAGGCACCGCCGCCGGAGGTCATCGAGATGGCGACGAACAGGCCATTGACGATGACCCCGAGCAGCGAGGCGCCGAGCGCGGCAAAGGCGGATGCCTTCGAGCCCGAGATAAGCAGCACGCCGAAATAGACGACCAGCGGCGCGAGCACCGGCAGCAGCGAGGGGATGATCATTTCCTTGATCGCCGCCTTGGTCAGAAGGTCGACGGCGCGCGCATAGTTCGGCTTCGACGTTCCCTTCATGATGCCGGGGTTCTCGCGGAACTGCTTGCGCACTTCCTCAACGATAGAGCCCGCCGCGCGGCCCACCGCCGTCATGGCGATGCCGCCGAACAGGTAGGGGATCAGGCCGCCGAAGATCAGGCCGGCCACCACATACGGGTTCGACAGGTCGAACGACACGGTGCCGAGGTCGGAGAAGTACGGATACTGCGCCGCGTTGGCGGCAAAGTACTGCAGGTCGTTGGAATAAGCGGCGAACAGCACCAGCGCGCCGAGGCCGGCGGAACCGATGGCGTAGCCCTTGGTCACGGCCTTGGTGGTATTGCCGACCGCGTCGAGCGCGTCGGTCGAATGACGCACTTCCGGCGGCAGACCCGACATCTCGGCGATGCCGCCGGCATTGTCGGTGACCGGGCCGAAGGCGTCGAGCGCCACGATCATGCCGGCAAGGCCGAGCATGGTGGTGACGGCGATCGCCGTGCCGAACAGGCCGGCGAGCTGGTAGGTGGCGATGATGCCGCCGACGATGACGATGGCCGGCAGCGCCGTCGATTCCAGCGAAACCGCAAGGCCCTGGATGACGTTGGTGCCGTGGCCGGTCACCGATGCCTGGGCGATGGAGTTCACCGGGCGCTTGTCGGTGCCGGTGTAATACTCGGTGATGACGACGATCAGCGCGGTCACCACGAGGCCGATCAGGCCGCAGATGAACAGGCTGGTGCCGGTCAGCGTCATGCCGTTGGCGGTGCCGATGTCGCCCCAGCCGATGGTCACCTGGTTGGCGATCGCCAGGCCTGCGATGGACAGGAGGCCTGTAACGATCAGGCCCTTGTAGAGCGCGCCCATGATCGACCCGTTCGAGCCGAGCTTGACGAAGAAGGTGCCGACGATCGACGTGACGATGCAGACGCCGCAGATGACGAGCGGGTAGAGCATCATTTCGGCGAGGTTGGGGGCCGTGGCGAAGAAGATCGCCGCCAGAACCATGGTCGCGACGACCGTCACGGCGTAGGTCTCGAACAGGTCGGCCGCCATGCCGGCGCAGTCGCCGACATTGTCGCCGACATTGTCGGCGATGGTGGCGGGGTTGCGCGGATCATCCTCCGGGATGCCGGCTTCCACCTTGCCCACGAGGTCGCCGCCGACATCCGCACCCTTGGTGAAGATGCCGCCGCCGAGACGGGCGAAGATGGAGATCAGCGAGGCGCCGAAGCCCAGTGCCACCAGCGCGTCGACCACGTCGCGGCTGCCCGGCGCGTAGCCGAGCCCGCCGGTGAGGATGAGATAATAGACCGAGACGCCGAGCAGGGCGAGGCCGGCCACCAGCATGCCGGTAATGGCGCCCGACTTGAAGGCGATGTCGAGGCCGGCGGCGAGGCTGTTGGAAGCCGCCTGCGCGGTGCGCACATTGGCGCGGACCGAGACATGCATGCCGATGAAGCCGGCGGCGCCCGACAGCACCGCGCCAATCAGGAAGCCGATCGCGGCGACACCCGAAAGCAGCCACCAGGCCAGCAGGAAGACGACCACGCCGACGATGGCGATCGTGGTGTACTGACGTGCAAGGTAGGCTTGCGCACCTTCGCGGATGGCCGCGGAAATTTCCTGCATGCGTGCATTGCCCTGGTCGGCAGCAAGTACCGACCGTGTCGCCCAGATGGCGTATAGGACTGAAAGCAGGCCGCAGGCGATGACGACGTAAAGCATGGTCATGGCCTAGTTTCCTCGATTGACGGTCCGAAGAACCCCTCTCCGGGCCAGTGAGACACGGCTTCGTTTTCCCCAGGGGAATCCGAACCTCCCCTGCGACTTATCGAAACAGGCAGCCGAACGTCAAGAAATTGTTGAGTTTTTGCCCGGCTTTCACCCGAAAGCACGGGCTTCGGCGCGCTTTTCGCAAGCGGTGTTTCTTTAGATCGATTGAAAGCCGAGAATGCGCGCCAGATGATTCGGTCGGCGGTTTTTTGGCCGGCGCATCAGGAAGGTTTGCGGGCGTCCGCCAGGCGCTGCGCGCCGAGCAGCAGCAGGCACAGCCCCGTCACCGGCAGGACGATCGCGGCCAGCATTTCCCAGCCCCAGGCATTATAGACGGCGCCCGACATCAGCGAGGCGAAGGCGACCGTCGAGAACAGCACGAAATCGTGGAAGCCCTGCGCCCTGCCCTTCTCCTCCGGGTGATAGGCCGCCGCCACCATCGAGGTCGCACCGATGAAGGCGAAATTCCAGCCGAGGCCGAGCAGGATCAGCGCCGTCCAGAACTGCCACAGCGCGACGCCCGACAGCGCCACGACCGAACAGCCGACCAGCAGCGCAAAGCCGCAGGTGACGACAGCCGGCGCGCCGAAGCGGTGGATGAGCCGGCCGGTGAAGAAACTCGGCCCGAACATCGCCATCACGTGCCACGAAATGCCGAGCGTCGCCTCGTCCGAGGAAAAGCCGCAGCCGACCATGGCAAGCGGCGCGCCGGTCATGACGAAGGTCATCATGGAATAGGAGCCGACGGCGCACACCAGGGCGACCGCATAGCGACGCTGCGTGACGATCTGCAGCAGCGGGCGGCCGGCATTCTTTACAGCCTCGTGCGCCTTCACCGCCGAACGGGCGGGCAGCAGGAACAGGATTGCGCCGCCGACCACCGCCAGCACCGCGATGGCGACGAACGAGCCGGCAAACGGCACCGGCGCCAGGAGATCATGGGTGTAGATGACCGTCTGCGGCCCGAGCACCGCGGTGATAATGCCGCCGGCCAGAACCAGCGAAATGGCGCGGGCCTTGAATTCCGGCGGCGCGCTGTCTGCCGCCGCGAAGCGGAACTGCTGCACGAAGGCATTGCCGAAACCGACGATCGACAGGCCGAAGGTGAAGCCCCAGAAGCTCATATGGAACAGGGCGATGGCCGCGATCAGCCCGCCTATGGCCGAGACCCCTGCCCCCGAAAGGAAGCCATCGCGATGGCCGAGCCTGCGGATGACCCAGGCCGCGGGCAAGGCGCCGACGGCCAGGCCGACGCTGTAGCCGGTGGGCGGCGCCGTCGCCAGCGACTTGTCAGGCCCCAGCATGAGGTGGCCGGCCAGCGCCCCGAGCGCAAAACAGATAGGCCCGGCGGAGCCCAGGACGGCCTGTGCCGCGGACAGGACGAAGGCTACACGGCGGGCCTCGCCCTGCGCCCCGGCCTTCACGCGCCTTTGCCCCGCCCTTCTCCGCGCACCCGGCGCGCAACGCGGTCGAGCACCGCGTTGACCAGCTTCGGCTCGTCCTCGGTGTAGAACGCCTTGCCGATATCGACATATTCCGAAACGATGACGGCGGTCGGCACGTCGGCGCGCTTCATGAGTTCGTATACCCCGGCCCGCAGGATCGCGCGCAGGGTGGAATCCAGCCGCGACAATGGCCAGTCTTCCGTCAACGCCTGGCGGATGACGGGATCGACCGTCTTCTGGTTCTCGACGACACCCGACAGGATGGCGCGGAACCACTGCGCGTCGGCCTCGCGGTAAAGCGCGCCGTCCACTTCCTTGCCGAGCCGGAAGGCCTCGTATTCGGCGGCGATCTCGAGGACGCCGCTGCCGGCGACATCCATCTGGTAAAGCGCCTGAACCGCGGCAAGCCGCGCGGCCCCGCGTTTGTTGGCCTGGCGGGCCGGACCGGGCGATGCGGGCTCCTCGCTCACGCCTCTTCTCCAAACCGTTCCCTGAGCGCGATCATGGTCAGCGCGGCGCGCGCGGCAAAGCCGCCCTTGTCGCCCTCGCTGCGCCGGGCGCGCGTCCATGCCTGCTCGTCGTTTTCCGTGGTCAGGATTCCGTTGCCGATGGCGACTGCTTCCTGCACCGAAAGATCCATCAGGGCGCGGCTCGATTCATTGGCGACGATGTCGAAATGATAGGTATCGCCGCGCACGACTGTGCCAAGCGCCACGAAGCCGTCGTAGACGGTGCCACCATCCGCTGCCGCGTCGAGCGCGAAGGTGATGACAGCCGGAATTTCCAGCGAACCCGGCACCGTCGCCACCTCGTAGGTCGCGCCGGCTTCCTCCAGCGCATGGGTCGCGCCGTCCAGCAGCGCGTCGGCCAGTTCGTCGTGGAAACGGGCCTCGACGATGAGCAGGTGCGCCTTCTTGCGCGGGCGGATGAACGCCTTGCCGTGTTGGGATGTGCCAGCCATTGATGCTCTCCGAAAGAGCGGGTGACTTAAGCCGAAGCCGCGCGGTGCGCAAGCGCCGTTTGCCGCCAGGCACGCGATCCGGCACGTATCAGCGATCTTCCCGCGAGTGCCATATCCTGAGCACGAATATTCTCGATCCGACGAGTTCGTAACGTATCTCGTAGCTGCCCGCCAGAATACGCCGGACTTCGCGGGGTGCGAACTCCTCCAGCCTTTCCCCGATGCGGGGATATTCAACCAGCCGCGAGGGCGCTGCAGCGAGTGCCTGCACGACGCGCGCCGCCGCGCTTCGGTTGACGGGAGCCAAAAACGCATGGAGTCGCGAAAGGTCGTCCAACGCCTTGGACGTCCATTGTATTTCCATCAGCGCGGCAGCGGCATCGGCTGATCGCTCTCCAGACTTTCAGCCCAGGCAAGCACGGCCTGATGGTCAATGACGCGGCCGGCGTCCACGTCCTCAAGCGCCTCGAGCGTCAGGCGCCGGCGCTCTTCTTCCCCCTCGACGAAGGCGGAAAGCGCCTGCTTGACGATCCAACCTCGCGGCCGTTCCAAACGGGCGGCGAGCGCGTCCACCTTTTCCGCCAGCGGAAGGGGAACATGGGCAGTGATGACCTTGGTTTCCACGCGACCTCTCAATCAGGTCTAATCATAATGATTAATTCCGACCACGTCGAGGGTAAGGGTCTTGTGCCGCCTATAATGATCAGCTCAAAAGCCCTGCGCGGCGGCTTCCGCCAGCCGTGCGGCATAACGCGCCATGGTGTCGATTTCGAGATTTACGCGGTCGCCCGCCTTGCGCTCGCCCCAGGTGGTGACGGAGAGCGAATGGTGGATCAACAGCACGTCGAAGCGCAGGCCATCGACCTTGTTGACCGTCAGCGAGGTGCCGTCCAGCGCCACCGAGCCTTTCGGCGCGATGAACCGCGCCAGTTCGCGCGGCGCTTCCAGCGTGAAGCGCACGGCGTCGCCTTCGTCCTTGCGTTCCACGATCGTCGCCATGCCGTCGACATGGCCGGAAACGATATGGCCGCCCAGTTCGTCGCCGATCTTGAGCGCCCGCTCGAGGTTGATGCGGGTGCCGGCCTGCCACCCCGCCGCCGTCGTCAGCCGCAGTGCCTCCTCCCAGGCCTCGACCTCGAACCAGCGCGCATTGGAGCCTTCCTCCGGCAGCGCGGTGACGGTCAGGCAGACGCCGCCGCAGGCGATGGAGGCGCCGATGGCGATCGTCGCCGGGTCATAGGCGGTTTCGACGCGCAGGCCGACGCCTTCCTTCAGCGGCTTCACCTGCGCGACCTTGCCGATGTCGGTGACGATCCCGGTAAACATTACAAAGCCCTCACCCATTCCCTGCAGATGTCGTCGCCAAAGCGCATTTCGCGCGTCGCCCGGAACCCGGACGGGATGCTTCCTTCATCGATCGGCGAAGCGATGCCGCCGGCCCCGATCTCGTCCACGCCGCGGAACAGCACGATGCGGTCGACCAGGCCGTCGGCGAGAAAGGCGCCGGCGGTGGCGGCTCCGCCCTCGACCAGGACGGTCGCCATGCCGAGCGCGGCCAGGTCTTCCATCAGTTCCGGCAGGGCGATGGCGCCGTCATGCGTATCGGTGCCGATGAAGCGCACGCCACGGCGCTCGAACGCTGCCTTGCGCTGCGGGTCGACGCCCTCGCCGACGGCAAGGTGGAGCGGCACGCGATCGACGTCGGCGACCAGCTTCGCCGTTTCCGGCAGCCGCAGGTCGCGATCGAGCACGATGCGCGCCGGCGACCGGTTCTCCAGACCCGGCAGCCTTACCGTCAGCGCCGGGTCGTCCTCCAGCGCGGTGCCGATGCCGATCAGGATCGCATCGGCCTCCGCCCGCATCATCTGAACCTCGCGGCGCGCGATCTCGCCGGTGATGGTGACCTGCCCCTGGCCGTGCCGGCCGATCTTGCCGTCGCTCGAAAGCGCAAGCTTCAGAGTCACTTCAGGCCGTTTTTTGAGGGATCGAATCAGATAGCCGGCCAACTGCGCGCTGGCTTCTTCCGCCAGCACCTTCTCCACCACCTCGACGCCGGCGGCGCGCAGGATGGCGTAACCCTTGCCCGATACGCGCGGATCGGGGTCACTGGCCGCGCCTACGACGCGCGCGATGCCGGCGTTCACCAGCGCGTTGGCGCAGGGCGGCGTGCGGCCGTGATGCGCACACGGCTCCAGTGTCACATAGGCTGTCGCGCCGCGGGCGAGTTCGCCGATCCCGGCCAGCGCCTCCGCTTCGGCGTGCGGCCGGCCGCCGATGGCGGTGACGCCGCTGCCGACGATCATCGGCCCGGCGCCCTCGTCGCGCACGATCAGCGTGCCGACCGACGGATTGGTGGCGGTGCGGCCGAGATTCTTGCGCGACAGCCGGAGCGCCGCCGCCATGTAGCGGCGGTCGATGGCTTCCTGAACCGGATTGCTCGCGGCCGCCATTCAGCCGGCATCCTCGTCTTCGCCCTTCAACTCGCCTAATACGTCGTGAAAATCCTTGGCCTCGCGGAAATTGCGATAGACCGAGGCGAAGCGCACATAGGCGACATCGTCGAGCGACTTCAGCGCCTCCATCACCAGCCGGCCGATCTCGCCGGTGGTCACCTCGGTTTCGCCGGAACTTTCGAGCTGGCGCACGATGCCGGTGACGGCGCGGTCGATGCGCTCGGGGTCCACGTTGCGCTTGCGCACGGCGATCTCGACCGACCGCAGCAGCTTGTCGCGGTCGAACGGCACCTTGCGGCCGGATTTCTTGACGACGACGAGGTCGCGCAACTGCACCCGCTCGAAGGTGGTGAAGCGGCCGCCGCAATCGGGGCAGACGCGCCGGCGACGGATGGCAGCCCCATCCTCGGCGGGGCGGGAATCCTTCACTTGCGTATCTTCGGACTGGCAGTAGGGGCAGCGCATGGCGGTCGGTCGTCTCGCGATTCTTTCAACACCGAAGGCTTATAGCATGTCTCCCGAAAGCGGTCCCGGTTTCGGGATAAAGACATGCTTGAAATCAAGAGCTTAAAGCGCCCGCCGCGAATCTGGAAGATCGCGACGCGCTTTAAGACCCTTCGGCGCGGGTGCAAACGTGAGAACGGCCCCGCTACCCGGAGATAGCGAGGCCGCCCGGAAATTTCTATAGGTCGGCTCAGCCGAGATACGGATAGAGCGGGAAGCGATCCGTCAGGGCCACGACCTTGGCCTTCACCGCAGCCTCGACGGCGGCGTTGCCCTCGTCGGAGTTGGCGACCTTGAGACCGTCCAGAACCTCGGCGATCAGCTTGCCGATCTCGCGGAACTCGGCCTGCCCGAAGCCGCGCGTGGTGCCGGCCGGCGTGCCCAGGCGGACGCCCGAGGTCACGAACGGCTTCTCGGGGTCGAAGGGGATGCCGTTCTTGTTGCAGGTGATGTTGGCGCGGCCCAGCGCCTGCTCGGCGCGCTTGCCGGTGGCGTTCTTCGGGCGAAGGTCGACCAGCATCAGGTGGTTGTCGGTGCCGCCCGACACGATGTCCAGGCCGGTTTCCTTGAGGCTCTCGGCCAGCGCCTTGGCGTTGGCGGCGACGTTCTGCGCGTAGAGCTTGAACTCGGGCTTCAGCGCCTCGCCGAAGGCCACGGCCTTGGCGGCGATGACGTGCATCAGCGGGCCACCCTGCAGGCCGGGGAATACGGCCGAGTTGATCTTCTTGGCGATCTCCTCGTCATTGGTCAGCACCATGCCGCCGCGCGGGCCGCGCAGGCTCTTGTGCGTGGTGGTGGTGACGACGTGGGCATGCGGCAGCGGCGACGGATGCACGCCGCCCGCCACCAGGCCGGCGATGTGGGCCATGTCGACCATCAGGTAGGCGCCGATCGAATCGGCGATCTCGCGGAAGCGCTTCCAGTCCCAGATGCGCGAATAGGCGGTGCCGCCGGCCAGGATCAGCTTCGGCTTGTGCTCGTGCGCTAGTCTCTCGATCTCGTCCATGTCGAGCAGGTGGTCGTCCTTGCGCACGCCGTAGGAAACGACCTTGAACCACTTGCCGCTCATATTGACCGGCGAGCCGTGGGTCAGGTGGCCGCCCGAATTGAGGTCGAGGCCCATGAAGGTGTCGCCCGGCTGCAACAGCGCCAGGAACACGGCCTGGTTCATCTGGCTACCGGAATTGGGCTGCACATTGGCGAAGTTGCAGTCGAACAGCTTCTTGGCGCGCTCGATGGCCAGCGTCTCGGCCACGTCCACGAACTGGCAGCCGCCATAGTAGCGCTTGCCCGGATAGCCCTCGGCATATTTGTTGGTCATGATCGAGCCCTGCGCTTCCAGAACGGCGCGCGAGACGATGTTTTCCGAGGCGATCAGCTCGATCTCATGGCGCTGGCGGCCGAGCTCGTCGCGGATGGCGCCGAAGATTTCCGGATCGACATCGGCGAGAGGCGTCTCGAAGAAGGCTTCACGTGTCGTTTGGGCTGCCGCTGAACTGGCCATGCTTGGTGTTCCTCACTGTCGGGGTGTTGCGCGGCAATTAACACAGATGTTGCGACGCCGCCACGCTTGCGGCGCGAAATTTGCTGGCCGAAATGCGCCAAGGAGCGCGGCGCCATAAGAAAAGGCCGCCCCTGACAGGCGGCCTCTTTCATGATCGGCGAAAAGGCGCTCAGAGCGCGGAGGTGATCTGCAACTCGTCGACGCCGTCCCATCCGTAGACGTCGTCGCGGAACTGGACGACGCCGGGGCCGGTCGACCAGGCCGAGACGTAGAGGAAATGCACCGGCACCGGATTGGTGACGGCAACCGGCTGGCTCTCGCCGGTCTTGATCGCCGCCTCGAAATGCTGGCGATCCCAGCCGGGCGTGTCGCGCAGGATCCAGGTGACGAGGTCGCGCACGTTCTGCACGCGCACGCAGCCCGAGGAATCGAAGCGGATCAGGTTGTTGAACAGGCTTTGCTGCGGCGTGTCGTGCATGTAGACGCCGTCCGGGCTCGGGAAGTTGATCTTCACCGTCGCCATGGCGTTGTTGGCGCCCGGGTCCTGGCGGAAGCGGTACTTGGCGGCCTCCTCCGTCGACCAGTCGACGTTCATCGGATCGACCTCGCTGCCGTCGGGCGCGAACAGGCGGATATGGCTGTCCTTGAGGTAGTTCGGGTCCTTGCGCATCAACGGAATGATGTCCTTGCGCACGATGGAAACCGGCGCATTCCAGTACGGATTGACGATGATCTCGTTGAT
>Ga0182735_1000597_pt1 | contig 28167 bp, 21 predicted proteins | sample eDN5th30CKraftMG_FD_128524 | JGI IMG/M metagenome (GOLD analysis project Ga0182735, IMG submission 128524) | Enriched Miracle-Growth compost microbial communities from Emeryville, California, USA - eDNA 5th pass 30_C Kraft MG (version 2) (version 2) ...
AGCGCGACTATGGAGTTGATCTCCTGGATGCCCGGCACCTGCGACAGGCGCTCGAAGATTAGTTACCCCTAAAATCGCTCCTAAAAACCCGCATTCCACTCCATTGATAGCTGAAAATCTTCTGTCACCCGCCTTGACAGTAGCCCCGCGACGTCCAGAGTTACCCCCACTTGGTACAACACTCCAAGAGAACTGGTAGGGACTGCGATGCAAACGCTGCTCGAATCATCCCATCGCGAGTACAGGAGAATCATCGGTGATGCGACCGGGCGACAAGCCGTGTTGCCTGTCGTCATCACTGAGCATGGCGTGCTCAGTCAGTTCGCCCAGTATATTTATCTGCAGCGATGTATGAGCCGTGCGTGGCAGGACGCCGCCACCTTTGCGATCCAACTGCTCCTCGAATTCTCAGAGGCAAACCAGCGGTTCTATGAGCAGCCAAGAGCCCTCTTCGCTGCCTTTTCAGATGCTCTCTATACCGGCACGATTGAGGGACGGCGCGATCCTTCAGGACTTTATTGGCAAGCACGCCAACCCGACGACGCCAACGCTCTGATCGATCACATCACCTCTTTCACGGACTGGCTGTCAAAAATCAATGAGGATGCTGGCCTCCAGCTCAATCCGTGGAAGGAAGCAAGTCGGCATGAACAGCGCCTGAATTGGGCCGCATACGCGCACCGACGGGACAACGCGTTTCTCGCCCACCTTCTGTTTCGAGGTGAGCCGCAGATGGATCAATCCAGAACGATTAGATCCCGAGGGTTACCTAATGGGCATCTGACCCCAACCAAGGCGTTCCCTGAGCTAAAACTCAATCTGCTGATTACTGATGGCTTTCGCAGGCGGGCACGGGATAGGCGCGGACTGGTAGACCTGCGCAATGTCCTTATAACGTCGCTCATGCACTACGGTGGCTTGAGGCTCTCTGAGGCACTTTCACTGTGGTGCGACGACGTCACGATTGAGAATGGGGAAGTCATCGTCCGGGTACATCACCCGGAAAGTAGGCTAGCCCCAGATGGAAAGACCAATCGAGCGAATTATTTGCAGGAGCGCTTTGGTCTCCTGCCGCGCAACCAGCTGGTGAAAGCGACTGACTCTCTTTTTCTCGGATGGAAAGATCCGCTGATTACTGATGAAGCCCTAATGTGTTTCGAAGTCTACTTCTTCTCCCATGATGCAGGACTCGAATTTGCTCAGCTGTGGCGTGACTATCACTTGAAGCAAAGGGCAAAGCCGATGGTGGGCGCGCAGCATCCTTATGCGTTCACCAATCGCGACGGCCAACCGTACTCACACCGCATGTTTCGTAAAGCCCACCAACTGGCAGTCGAACGTGTCGGCCTGAAGCCTGGAAAATTCCTAGGCACCACCCCACATGGCCACCGACATGCTTTCGGCCAGCGCTTGGCGGCGGCCCACGCCTCAGCGCTCACGATCAAAAACGCCATGCACCACAAATCGATTGAGTCGAGCAGAGTCTATACACAGCCGACCTCAACAGACCTTCGTAATTGCATGATTGAACTGGAGTCAGCGCTGTCTGAACAACATGCAAGCACGCACATCCCACAACTCTACAAGGAGTGAAAGTGATGCCAGCAATTAAGAACTTTTACACCTACGCCGATGCACAGGCAGCACTCCAGGCGCTTGAGATCCAGCGTCAGGCTGACCACCTCAAGCGCTACAACGAGGATCCGCGCCTGCATGCCCGACCCAAGGGGCTCTACGGCGACTGGAGGCGCTGGGAAGCCTTTCTGAACAGCAAAAATCCCAGCTCTTAGATTACCGATAGCGATGCACTGACAGAGTTCTGGCATTTGAATTCAAGAGGTCGGCTGGCTATCGCAAGCACTACAAAAGGTATCCGAGAATTCCTACCACAAATAATTCGATTGAATCCGATCAGACGTATACGCAGTCGACCTTGATCGATCTTCGCAATCAGGCAATTGCACTGGAGTCTTGACCTTCGGAGCAGCGTGCAACGCAATTTCCTGCAGTTCAACAGGGGTGAAGGTGATGGTCAACAAGAAGGACTTTCACACCTACCCGGAGGCCCAAGCAGCAATCCAGGTTCTTGGGATCAAGGGTGAGCCTGACTACCAAAAGCGCTACAAACAAGATCCGAAGCTGCCGGCCTCCCCTGCCAAGTTCTATGCCAAGATCGGCTGGACGGACTGGTATGCCTTCCTGGGTAACAAAAGACCCAACTATTACGCCACCTATGCCGAGGCCCAGGCAGCAGCGCAGGCACTGGGAATCAAAAGCGACCGGCAGTTTCGGATCTTCCGCATAGCGCTTGCGATAATCAGCGCGACTCTTGGTCCCCAGTGCCTGGGTTGTAGCCTGGGCCTCGGGATAAGTGGCGTAGAATGTGGGTTTTTCTCTGCCCAGGAAGACGTGCCAGCCCGTCCAGCCGACGTTGGCATATACCTGGTCGGGGGTGGCGGGTAGTCTCGGGAGAATCTGAAGATACAGATCGCATACGACTGGTCAGCCAGCATGTACGACAACGGCCACGTCCAGCGCCTGGGTAACCGATGCAGGTAGGGCGCGAGGGACGCGCTATACATGACATAGCGCAAATTTATGATCAGCGCCGTCAGCACGATCGCTACCGGAGCCACCCCACCGTGCAGTAACTGCAGCGCAGCCATCTGTGCCGACCCCGCATAGAACAGCAAGGTCATCCCTATGGACATGCCAGGCGACATCCCTATTTCCGTTGCCATCACTCCCGCGACGAGCCCGAATGGAACAACCCCCGGCGTCAACGGAAGAATCGCGCGGACGCCCGCCAGAAATGCTTCTGCTCGCGTTTGGTACGGCATGGTGCTTCCTCGATTGTGAAGCATGCCCCGGACAAGCGATCGCTCGTGACCTGCGAATTTCTTGAGGAGGCGGAGCCTTTAGCGTGCCGGTGCCTGGCCTCTGCATCTGGATCAATCCCAGCGCAACCTCGAACTGATGCGCGCCCTTCGGGCGGACCGACCAGTTGCCTGTGGCCCACTAAAAAGCCCCCGGCAGCGCCGGGGGAAATGAGAAATGGCCGAGCCTAAGCCGACAAGGAATCGGCCCTGCCATCGCTCACGTGGGGTCTTCCTCGGAAAGAGCTGTCCATTGCGCTTTCATTCGCCGAGATAGGCCTTCTGGACCTGCTCATTGTGCAAGAGATCCCGAGCCTGCCCTTCAAGGGCGATGCGCCCACCATCGATCACGTATGCACGCTGGCAGGTTTGCAGCGCCAGCTTGGCGTTCTGCTCCACCAACAGGAGCGTTACACCGCCCTTCACGACCTCGCGAATGGTCTCGAAGATCTTCTGCACGATGATCGGCGCCAGCCCCATCGAGGGTTCGTCCAGCAGCAGAAGCTTCGGCTTGCCCATCAGCGCCCGCGATATGGCGAGCATCTGTTGCTCCCCTCCCGACATGGTGCCGGCGAGCTGGTGGGCGCGCTCTTTCAGGCGCGGGAATACGCCGAACATACGATCGATGTCCGCCTGAACGGCGTCCTTTCCGTCCGTCCTCGAGAAGGCACCCATCTCCAGGTTCTCCTTCACCGTCAGCTTGGAGAAGATGCCCCTGCCCTCCGGAACCAATGCGAGACCTTCACGGATCAGGTTGTAGTGCCTGATGCCCGAGTGCAGCTTGCCGTCGAACCTGATCTGCCCCGCCGCCGGAGCCAGCATCCCTGCCAAGGTCTTGAGCGTCGTGGTCTTGCCTGCGCCATTGGCGCCAATCAGCGCCACCATCTCCCCTTCGCCGACACGAAGGTTTATGCCCTTCAGGGCCTGAATGGCGCCGTAGGAAACTTTCAGGTCGTCCACTTCCAGAATCGGCTTCATACGCACACCTCACTCTCTGTCGCATCGCCCTCGGTGCCCAGGTAGGCCTCGATTACACGAGGGTCTTTCTGCACCTGCGCGGGCAGACCGTCGGCGATCTTCTTGCCGAATTCGAGCACGGTGACCCGGTCACACAGCCCCATGACCAGCTTCACGTCATGCTCGATGAGCAGCACTGTCTTGCCGTCCTGCTTCATCTTGCACATCAGCTGCCGCAAGCCTTCGGTTTCCGAGGCATTCATGCCGGCCGCCGGTTCGTCGAGGGCAATCAGCTGTGGTTCCGTGGCCAGCGCCCGGGCAATTTCCAATCGGCGCTGATCGCCATACGAGAGGTGCTTCGCCATCTCGCCGGCGAACCTGCCGATTCCGACATAGTCCAGCCAATAACGGGCGGACTCGCGGATCTCGCGCTCTTCCTGCCTGAAGCCCCGGGTGCGCAGCACTGCGCCGAGCACCCCGCTCCTGGTTCGCACATGCCGACCGACCATGACGTTCTCCAGCGCGGTCATGTTGTGGAACAGCCGGATGTTCTGGAAGGTGCGTGCAATTCCCGCCTTCACCACCTGGTCAGGCTTCGAGGTTCGCAGCGGCTTTCCGTCGAACATCACACGTCCAACCTCCGCCTGGTAAAGGCCGGTAAGGACATTGAAAAGCGTGGTCTTGCCTGCGCCGTTGGGCCCGAGCAGGCCGCGAATCTCACCTCGGCCGATACTCAGGTTGATGTCATGCAACGCTTGCAGACCGCCGAAGTACTTGCTGACCGACTGAACCTCAAGCAATGCGTCGTTCATGCCTTGGCCTCACCACGATGGAAATGGACAGTGGAGGTCGAGCGCCCTGCCTTGCTCGCCTCAGCGCTCGCGCTGGAACCGAGGGTTTTCGCTTCGGGATCGTCATCCTTGTCATGCAGCTCGGCTCGCCGACGACCGGACGGCCATAGCCCTTCCGGACGGAAGCGCATGACCAGCACGAGGGCAATGCCAAACGCCAGCATCCGCAGCGTGGAGGCATCCAGGATGTTGCGAAGTACGTCGCGGCTGATGAAGGTGACGTTGTCCATGATCACCGGCTGAACCCAATTGACCAGGTCGCGGAAAAGCTCCGGCATGACGGACAACACCAGTGCCCCCAGAACGACACCGCGAATCGAGCCCATGCCGCCAAGCACAACCATGGCCAGGACCATGATCGACTCCATCAAGGTGAAGGACTCCGGGCTGACGAACCCCTGGTAGCTGGCGAACAGCGAGCCCGATACACCGCCGAAGGTCGCCCCCATTCCAAACGCCAGCAGCTTGATGTTGCGCTTGTTGAGCCCCATCGCCTCAGCCGCCACTTCGTCTTCGCGCAGCGCCATCCAGGCACGGCCAATGCGCGAGTTCTCCAGGCGCTTCGACATGACGATGGCGAAGATCACGATCAGCAGGAAGAACAGGTAATAGTTGATGACCGGCGTCACCTGCAGGCCGAACAGACTCCACTTGCTATGCAGGGAAAACAGCGCGTGGGGGGCTTCACCCGCAGCATAGGACCAGGCGCCGGCGTCGATATGGATCGGCGCGATGGAACTGATCCCCTGCGGACCATTGGTCACGTTGACCGGCTGATCCAGGTTGTTCATGAAGATGCGGATGATCTCGCCAAAGCCCAGGGTGACGATGGCCAGGTAGTCGCCCCGCAGCTTCAGAACGGGGGCGCCGAGCAATACCCCGCACAGCCCTGCCAACGCAGCGGCCATCGGGATGATCAACCAGATCGGCCAGTTCATGACCCCCGCGGCAAGGCCGGCCATGCTCAGGTGGGGAGAAGACAGCAAGGCGTAGAGGTAGGCCCCGACGGCGTAGAAGCCGATGTAGCCCATATCCAGCAGACCTGCGTAGCCGATGACGATGTTGAGCCCCAGGGCCAGCAGGACATACAGCATGGCGAAGCCGAGGATGCGCACCCAGCTTGGGCCGAGGTACGGAACCGCGTTGACGATGAAGGGCAACGCGATGAACGCCAGGATCAGGAGTCCGAATTTCAGGTAGGTATTGTTCATTTCTGCGCGTCCCCACTCAGGCCCGGTCGGCCATGCGCTCGCCCATCAGGCCGTTCGGGCGCACCAGCAGCACCAGGACCAGGACCATGAAGGCGAAGATGTCCTGGTAGTTGGAGCCCAGGAAGCCGTCGGTGACTTGTCCCATGTAACCCGCGGCAAGGGACTCGATGAGCCCGAGCAGAATGCCGCCGGCCATGGCGCCGAACAGGTTGCCGATGCCACCCAGAACCGCTGCCGAGAAGGCCTTGAGGCCGAGCAGCAGCCCCATGTAGGCATCCGCCTGGCCGTAGTTGATGGCGCGCATTACTCCGGCAATGGAGCCCAGCGCCGCCCCGATCAGGAAGGTCGCGGAAATGATCCGGTTGATGTTGATCCCCATGAGGCCCGCGACTTCCTGATTCTGCGCGGTAGCGCGCATGGCCTTGCCCAACTTGGTCTTGTCCACCAGCACCCAGAGGCCAAACATGATCACCACCGAAATCACCATGATGCTCAGCTGGACGTTGGTCAGGGTGGCGCCAAGAAAGTTGACGGGGTGAATCTCGATCACCTCGGGGAAGGTCTTGTACCCACGTCCCCAGATCATCATCGCGGCGTTCTGCAGGATGATCGAGATGCCGATAGCCAGGATCAACGGCGTAAGGCGCGGCGCCTTGCGCAGCGGACGATAGGCGAACTTCTCCATGCCCTGGGCCAGGAGCATGCAGATGACGCAAGCGATCATGAGCGCGAACAGAAGGGTCAGGACACCCGCGGACATGCCGAAGCCCATCAGCATGGTCAGCACGGAGATCGTGACCATCGCACCGACCATGACCACCTCGCCATGGGCGAAGTTGATCAGTCCGATGATGCCGTAAACCATCGTGTATCCGAGCGCGACCAGCGCGTAGATACTTCCCAGCACCAGACCATTGAGAATCTGCTGCATCAGTACATTAAGTTGGGCTTCCACGAGCGTTTCCTCATAAAGCGCGTCCCGGGCCGGCAGCACGCCCACCGGCACCATCGACGTCATGGCATTTCTGGCAGATACGACTGAAAAAATGTCTTCAGTCAGCGAGCCGGGAGTGGAGCAACCTCCCGGCTCGCATCTGGTGCGGCCTCAGAGGCCCGCGTTTTGTTGTTGTTTGCCGCGCTCGATGGAGAGCGTGTTCCACTTGCCGCCCTGGAACTGGAAGACAGTTGCCGCAGCGTTCTTGAGGTTGCCTTTGTCGTCGAAGGCGATGGCGCCGGTGACACCGTCGTAGCTGGACGCTTTCAGGGCCGGCAGGTACTTCGCGGGTTCCGCCGATTGCGCTTTGACCATCGCGCTGATTGCCGCCCAGGTGGCGTCATAAGCGAAGGGGGAAGACTGTACGACGCCGGTGCCGAACTTTGCCTTGAGCTTCTGCTCGAACGCCGCGCCGCGCGGCATATCCTGCAGCGGCATGCCGTAGTTCCAGGCATAGACGCCTTCCGCCGCGCTGCCCGCCATCTTCTGGAAGTCATCGTTCGGCAGGTTGCCGATGTTCATGAACTTGGCGGTCAGCCCCAGGTTCTTCATCTGCTTGGCCATGGGCGCAGCCTGGTAGTCCAGGGCCGCGAAGAAGACCAGATCGACATTCTTCGCCTTGGCCGTGGTCAGGATCGCGTTGAAGTCCGTGGCCTTGTCGTTGGTGTACTCGCGGACCACCACATCGCCCTTCGCCGCCTTGACTGCCTTGACCACCTCATCGGCGAGTCCCTGGCCGTAAGCGGTACGATCGTCGATGACCGCTACGCGCTTGGCCCCGAGCTTGTCGACGATGTAGTCGCCGGCGTAGCGCCCCAGCGTCGCGTCATCGTTGACCACCCGGAACACCGAGCCGATGCCTTGATTGGTCAGCATCGGGTTGGTCGCCGAGGGAGAGATCTGCGGGATGCCGGCGTCGGCATAGATCTTCGAGGCCGGAATGCTGGTGCCGGAGTTGTAGTGCCCGATGACCACGGCCACCCCGGCGTCCACCAGGCGTTGCGCGACGGAAGTACCGGTCCGCGGATCGCCCGCGTCGTCTTCGGATACCAACTTGAAGCGCACCGGCGTGGTACCGATTTTCAGCTTTTGCTCGTTCGCTTCGTCGATGGCGATGCTCACGCCATGCTCGACATCCTGCCCCTGGTGAGCCGAAGGGCCGGTCAGGGGGCCGGCAAAGCCGATCTTGATCACCTCAGCGTCGTCGGCTGCCGCCGTTCCCGCCGTTACGCCAACTGCCAACGCTGCCATGAGGAATTTCAGGCCAAATGCTTGAAAACGCATGTTCCCTCCCGGAATCGCTCTCGCGATCGGATTGCGCGCCCTAGGGGCGCTCGCATTGTTCTTGTTTTCCTGGTCGGCAGACCTGCCCACCAGGAGCTTGGACACAACCTTCCGCTGCCTCGCAAGACTGACCAGACCGGTCAGTCGAATTGGCGCCTGCTCGACAGTACTTGTAAGATATCAGTCGTCTCCCATCTGTCAATCGACATTTGACAGAGCGACGGGGCCTGGCGGATGTTGCCTTCAAGTGGTGCGGAAATGACGCCAGAACTGGCCAAATGCACCAGAATAGGTATGTTGTTTGATATCATACGGCTCGATTTACAGACGAAATCGAGCGCACCGGGAGGCGAGTAGAATCAACAAAATGGACTTGTCATGCCGTTTTGGTGCAACTTGTTCTTTCCGTAATGAACGAAAATTCAATCAGTAGCGACAAAAGGAGAATTCGGTGAACCGACCCCTGGGTGCCAAAAGGGCGAACCTTGCAGAAACAGTGATTGCCGAGCTATCCGATCGCATCGATTCGGGCATCTACGGCCCAGGCGACAAGCTTCCTTCCGAGCAGGAGCTGTGCAAGGAATTCAACGTGAGCCGGCCGGTCGTTCGCGAAGCCGTAGCCTCGCTTCGCCTGGGCGGACGCCTCATCGCCCGGCAGGGCGTCGGGGTCTTCGTGGTGGAGCAGGACAACAAGCGCCTGGGCTTCGACCTGAGCCCGGTCGACAACGTCCGAACCGCCCTGCAAGTGCTTGAATTGCGCCTGGGCGTGGAAACCGAATCGGTGGCGCGAGCAGCCGAGCGCCGCACGCCGGACAGCATGGTCGACATCACCAAGGCCTTCGACAATTTCAATGCGCTGGACGGATCGGACCTGGAAGAAGAAGCCAAGGCTGACTTCGAGTTTCACCTGGCCATCGCCCGCGCCACCAAGAACCCGCACTTCCCGCAGTTCCTCGAAGCGCTGGGCAAGGACATCATCCTTGACCTGCGTCTCAAGCACGGCCAGGCGGCCGGCAAGAGCCGGCAGTCGCACATCAAGAAGATCACTCGAGAGCATGGCGCCATTCTGTCGGCCATCTCGCTTGGCGACGTAGGCGCCGCTCGGACAGCACTGCGAAAGCACCTCGGAGAAAGCCTGGCTCGCTACCAGCGCCTGGTCGACAGCGGAGAGTGATCTCCGCTGCCGGCGCGCCTCAGGCAAGCCCCATGCACAGGTACTTGATTTCGAGATAGTCCTCGATGCCGTACTTCGAGCCCTCTCGGCCAACGCCCGAGGATTTCACGCCCCCAAAGGGCGCCACCTCGGTTGCGACCACCCCGACATTGATCCCCACCATGCCGTATTCGAGGGCCTCGCTGACCCGCCAGACCCGCCCAAGGTCCCTGGCGTAGAGATAGCAGGCCAAGCCGAACTCCGTGTCATTGGCAATGCGGATCGCCTCCGCCTCTGTCGAGAAGCGCATGATCGGCGCCACGGGGCCGAAGATTTCCTCTTGCACGACGCGCATGCCGCTATCCACATTCACCAGCAGCGTCGGCTCGAAGAATGCCTCGCCCAGCGCATGACGCTTCCCGCCGGCGACCACTCGCGCGCCCGCCTCCACCGCCTCGTCGATCATCGACTCGACGCTGCGCACAGCCTTACCATCGATCATCGGGCCGGTGGTGACGCCCGGCTGGCACCCATCCCCCAGAACCAGACTCTGTATCCGCGAGGAGAACTTGAGCACGAACTCGTCGTAGATACCTTCCTGGACCAGGAAGCGATTCGCGCAGACGCAGGTTTGTCCCGAATTGCGGAACTTGGCTATGAGAGCCCCCTCGACAGCAGCGTCCACGTCGGCATCATCGAAGACGATGAAGGGGGCGTTGCCACCCAACTCCAGCGTGACCCTCTTGACAGTTTCCGCAGAGCGCCGCAGCAGCTCGATGCCGATAGGCGTGGAGCCGGTGAAGGACAATTTGCGCACCAGCGGGTTCGACGTCAGCTCGTCACCGATGGCTCGGGCGTCACCCGTGACCACGCCCAAGACGCCACGCGGGATGCCCGCACGCTCGGCCAATCGACACAGGGCGAGCGCGGTGAATGGCGTTTGCGAGGCGGGCTTGAGCACCATGGTGCAGCCGGCAGCCAGCGCAGGCGCGGCCTTGCGGGTAATCATCGCAGCCGGGAAATTCCATGGCGTGATCGCGGCGCACACACCCACCGGCTCCTTGAGGACCAGCAGGCGGCGATCGCTGCTGGGCGAAGGAATGACATCGCCGTAAACCCGCTTGCCCTCCTCGGCGAACCACTCCACATAGGCGGCGGCGAAGGCGATCTCTCCGCGCGCCTCGGCCAGCGGCTTGCCCTGTTCGCGGGTCATGATCTGCGCCAGGTCCTCCTGATGCCGCATGATTTCGTGGAACCAGGCCATCAGGCGAGCGGCCCGCTGCTTGGCGGTAAGCGCACGCCACGCCGGCAATGCCGCCGACGCCGCGTCGACGGCTCGGCGAGTTTCCTCCGTCCCCATTCGAGGCACGGTTCCGAGCAGTTCACCGTTGGCTGGGTTGGTGACTTCTATGCTTTGTCCGCTATCCGCGGACAGCCACGCACCGTCGATGTAGCAACGCTCGCGCAGCAGATCGGTATCGGCAAGTTTCATGAGCAGATTCTTGTGCAAGGAGAAGAATGCGGGGCAGGCGTTGCACCTGCCCCGTCCAGGCGAGGCTCAGCGAGCCGCCAGTGCCTTTTCGCGGATCTGGCTGAGGCTCATCCGGGGAGTCAGCGCCTCGGGATCGACACGCACTTCAATCAGCGCGGGCTTGCCCGATGCCAGGCAGCGCTCGAATGCGTCAGCGAACTCGACTGTCGCCTCAACCGTCTCACCATGCATGCCGTACGCCCGCGCGAGTGCAGCGAAGTCCGGGTTGCTCAACATCGTGCCGGACACCCGTCCTGGATAGCTGCGCTCCTGGTGCATGCGAATGGTGCCGTACATGCCGTTATTGACAACCACGACCACGATATTCGCACCGTAGTGCACCGCGGTTGCCAGCTCCTGGCCGTTCATCATGAAGCAGCCGTCGCCAGCGAAGGCCACTACCGTGCGCTCCGGCGCAGTCAGCTTGGCCGCAATCGCCGCGGGAACGCCGTAGCCCATGGAGCCGTTGGTAGGCCCGAGCTGGGTGCGGAACTTGCGGTGCTGGTACAGGCGGTGCAACCAGCCGGTGTAGTTCCCGGCACCATTGGTGAGGATGCTGTCGGCGGGCAGGTTCTTGTTCAGCCAGCCGATGATCTGCCCCATCTGTACCGGCCCCGGCGAAGGCTGGCACTCCAGGTTCTGCCGGTAGCCACCATTGAGCTGCGCAGTCCAGTCGGCGAACGCCTCGGGTTTCACCGCCGGCAACTGCGCGGCGAGTTCGGCGAAGCGCTTCATGCCGCTGTTGATGGCGAGCACCGGCTGGTAGACGCGCCCCAGCTCTTCGATACCGGCATGCACGTGCACCAGCTTCTGCTGCGGCACCGGAATCTTCACCAGCTCGTAGCCGCCGGTGGTCATCTCACCCAGACGAGCACCGACCACCAGCAGCAGGTCGGCGGACTTCACCGCCTCGACCAGTCGCGGTCCGGCCGCCAGGCCGAGGTCGCCTGCATAGTTGGGGTGGCTGTTGTCGAACAGGTCCTGGCAGCGGAAGGAAGCTGCCACCGGCAGGTTCTGCCGCTCGGCGAAGAACCGCAGATTCTCCACCGCGGTCGCGTCCCAGCCGCCACCGCCAGCGATCAGCAGCGGCCGCCGGGCCTCGGCGAGCAGTTCGCCGAGGCGCTCCAGGTCGCCGGCGGCGGCCGAGGGCTCGATGGCCAGGCTCGGACCGGCGTCGGGCACTTCTACCAGATCGGTAAGCATGTCTTCCGGCAGCGCGATCACCACCGGCCCGGGACGACCGTTGATGGCGCGGTGGAAGGCCTGGCTGATCAGCTCGGGGATACGGCGGGCATCGTCGATCTCCACCACCCACTTGGCCATCTGGCCGAACATGCGGCGGTAGTCGATCTCCTGGAAGGCCTCGCGCTCCACCTGCTCCCGGGCCACCTGGCCGATGAACAGCAGCATGGGGGTGGAGTCCTGGAAGGCGGTGTGCACGCCGACCGAGGCGTTGGTTGCACCCGGGCCGCGGGTAACGAAGCAGATACCGGGCTTGCCGGTGAGCTTGCCGTACGCCTCCGCCATGTAGGCGGCACCACCTTCCTGGCGGCACACCACCAGGTCGATGTCGTCCTGGGCATCGTGCAGGGCATCGAGCACCGCCAGATAGCTTTCACCCGGTACGCAGAAGGCACGCTCGACGCCATTGATGCGCAGGGCATCGACCAGGACTTGGCCGCCAGTGCGGCGGACTGGATTCTTGTTCACTGTCATCTCCTCAGTCCGGCGAATCAGATCACCGAGTCTTCCAGGAAGGGGCGCTTGTCGACGACGCGCTGGTAGGACAGCGGCGTCAGGTCCAGCGAGCGGTAGCCGCCGTAGGTCACCAGCTCGCTCAGCCCGCGGCCGATGGCCGGCGCCTGCTGCAGGCCATGGCCGCTGAAGCCATTGGCGAACATGAAGTTCTTGACCTCGGTGTGCGGGCCGACGATGGCGTTATGGTCGAGGACGCAGAAGTCGTAGTGGCCGGCCCAGGAGTTCACCACCTTGATCGCCTCGAAGGCCGGCACGCGCTCGGCCAGCACCGGCCAGACCTCTTCCTCGAACTCCTCGTGCAGCACGTCGAAGTCTTCGACATCCACTTCGGGGTCGTGCTTCGGGTAGGTGCCGCCCAGGTAGTACTTGCCCTCGGGGCGGAAGAACACGCCCGTGACGTCGATGGTCAGCGGCACATTGCCCGGCAGCGGGGTATGGCAATCGAACACGAACAGAGAACGACGACGCGGTTCCACCGGGATCGGCAGACCGGCCAGGCGAGCGATCTTCGGCCCGCGGGTGCCGGCCGTGTTGATCAGGGTGCCGCAACCGATCTCCTCACCGGTCTTGAGGGTCACGCCGGTGATGCGATCGCCGACGCGGGAAACGCCCACCACCTCGTTCTCGATGTACTCGATGCCCAGCGAGCGCGCCTTCTTGCGGAAGCCGTTGAGCATGCCGTAGCTGTCGAACCAGCCCTCCCCGGTGCGCCCGAAGCTGGCACCGGCCAGGCTGTCCGGATTGACCCAGGGGAACTGGCGGACCAGTTGTTCGGGGTCCAGCAGCTCGACATCCGCGCCGCACCCCACCTGGGTGTCGTAGAGCCGGTTCAGGACCTCGAAGCCACGGGAGTCGGCGAGGAACAGGTAGCCGTTCTCCTTGAAGTGCAGGTCCGGGCGATCGCCATCGACCTCCATGGTATCGGCGAAGGAGCGGATGAACTCGGTGCCGTACTGCGAGATCTGGATATTGATGGGATTGGAGAACTGGTGGCGAATAGAGCTGCTGGACAGCGCCGTGGCGGACTGGGCATAGGACCAGTCGCGCTCGATGACCAGGACCGAGCCATTGAAGTCCGGGTTGCTGGCGAGGAAATAGGCGGTGGCGCTACCAATGACCGCGCCGCCCACGATGACTACGTCGTACTGTTTCTTTGCTGCTGTCGAAGGCATGACTCGATTTACTCCAACTGCGAATGCATTGATGGGGCGGCGGCGTTCAGCGCTCGTCTTCGAAATGGCCGGCACCGGCGAAGCCGCCACCGTGGTAGCGAGCCAGGGCCGAGTCCGGGTCGGACCGGGAGGTACTGGCCATGACCTTGTCGCGGAAAGCATCGGCGCTGTCCTGTGGCTGGTAGCCCAGGGACGAGGCCAAGCGGTTGTCCCACAGGATTTCGCTGTTGGCGGACATGCCGTAGACCACCATGTGGCCGACGCGCGGCGCCAGCAGGGCACGGGTGACGATCTGAGTGAAGTCGGCATAGGACAGCCATGTAGCCAACATGCGGCGGTCGGTCGGCTCGGGGAAGCAGGAGCCGATGCGGATGTTCACCGACTCGATGCCGAACTTGTCGTAGTAGTAGCGACCCAGGTCCTCGACGAAGCACTTGCTCAGCCCGTAGAGGCTGTCCGGCCGGTGCGGCGCGTCGGCGTCTATGGTCTGGGTGCGGTCGTAGAAGCCAATGGCGTGGTTGGAGCTGGCGTAGATCACCCGCTTCACCCAGTGTTTGCGCGCAGACTCGTAGAGGTGATAGCTGCCGGCGATGTTCGACTGCAGGATCGCCTGGAAGGTGTTCTCGACCGGCACGCCGCCCAGGTGGACGATGGCATCGACGCCCTCGCCCAGCGGCAGCACCTTCTGGAAGTCGGCCAAGTCGCATTGCACCGCTTCCTCGTGGGGACCCACGGCGCCCAGGTCGGCGATGTCGCTGACCCGCAGGGTGTCGGCATAGGCACGCAGCTCCTGGCGCAACACGCGACCCAGGGCACCAGCGGCGCCGGTCAGCAGCAGTCGTTGGAAGGCTTTGCTCATCTCATCATTCCCAAGTTGAAGGTGCGGGACCAGGCGCTCAACTGAGCGCCTGGAGCGCTTCGCGCATCTGTCCCAGGGCCTGCTCGAGGTTCTCCCTGGACGTGGCGAAGGACAGGCGGATATAGGGTTCGACCCCGAAGGCGGAGCCCGGCACCGTGGCCACCTTGCCGACGCGCAGCAGGTAACCGGCCAGGTCGGCATCGTTGTTGATCACCTCGCCATCGGGCGTACGCTTGCCGATGAAGGCCGCGCAACGCGGGAAGGCGTAGAAGGCGCCTTCGGGCATGCGCAGCTCCAGCCCCTCGATCTGCGCCAGACCGCGGGCGACCATCTCGCCACGGGCACGGTATTCGCGGGTGGCCTCGCGCACGAAGTCCTGCGGGCCATCCAGCGCCGTGGCGGCCGCCCACTGCGAAATGGACGATGGGCAGGTGGTGGTCTGCGACTGCATCTTGTTCATCGCGGCGATCAGCCCCTTCGGCCCCGCCGCATACCCCAGGCGCCAGCCGGTCATGGCATAGGCCTTCGACACCCCGTTGATCAGCAGGGTGCGCTCGCGCAGCGCCGGGCAGGCGTTGGCGAAGGACACGAAGGGCTTGTCGCCCAGCGCGATGTGTTCGTAGATCTCGTCGGAGATGACCAGCACCTTCGGATGCTTTTCCAGCACCGCGCCCAGTGCGGCGAACTCCTCGGCACTGTAGATCACCCCGCTGGGGTTGCTCGGCGAGTTCAGCATCAGCCAGCGCGTTTGCGGCGTGATGGACGCTTCCAGGCGCTCGGCGGTGAGCTTGAAGTCATCTTCCACGCCACAAGGAATCACCCGCGGCACGCCGCCATTGAGCAGCACCATGTCGGTGTAGGAAACCCAGTAGGGTGCCGGCACCAGGACTTCGTCACCGGGCTCCAGGGTGGCGAGAAAGACATTGAACAGCAGCTGCTTGGCGCCGTTGGCGACGGCGATCTCCTCAGGCTGATAGTCCAGGCCGTTCTCGCGCTGAAACTTGCGCACGATGGCCGCGCGCAGTTGTTCGAAGCCATTGGGCGCGGTGTAGCGGGTGCGCCCTTCGAGCATGGCCTGATGAGCGGCGTCTATCACATGGGCCGGGGTGTTGAAGTCCGGCTCGCCCAGGCTGAGGTCGATGACCTTGTCGCCGCGGGCGGCCATCTCCTTGGCCTGCACCGAGATGGCCATACTCGGCGAACTCTTGATCCGCTGGGCGCGGCTGCTCTGGAAATTCATGGTCATTTCCCCTGCTGGCTCTGGTCTTGGCTGAAGCCGTAGTCCACTGACGCCTGTTCGGCGCTGATGTAGCTGAAACGCAGGTCGCGCTCGACTTCTTCGCGGTCGCGCTGGAGCGGGTCGCCGTAGCCACCGCCACCGGGCAGCTGCAGCACCAGGCGGCGCTCGGCTGGAACGAATTGCTGGCCCTTGCCGCGCAGCAGCGTGCCGTCGTCCAGGCCGACGTAACCCGCGGCGCCCTCCTTGCCACCCTCTACGCCACGCGCGGGGTGCTGGATGCGGTCGAACATGGCGCTAAAGCGGAAGGAGTAGCCTTCGCGAGCGGAAATCTCGATGTTCTGCCCCAGGCCGCCACGACGCAGGCCGGCGCCGCCGGAGCCGTCGCGCAGTTCCTTGCGCCAGACCACCACGGGCCCGGCATGTTCGGTGGCTTCCACCGGCATGGTGTGCACGCCGCTGGGGAAGGCCGTGGCGCTCAGACCGTCCTTGATGGCCCGGGCGCCCATGCCGCCGCTGTTGAACATCAGCATTTCGGCGCTGCGCCCTTCGGGATTGCTCTCCAGCGGACGTACGCTCAGGTGCAGGTTCCACAGGGCGCTGGCGCCCTCGGCCGGCACCTGGCCCGGCAGGCACTTGTGCAGCGCCCCCAGCACCAGGTCAGGGACGAAGTGCCCAAGCACGTGACGCACCGACACCGGCGCCGGACGCTTGGCGTTAAGGATGCAGCCCTCGGGCGCAATCACTTCGAAGGGGGCCAGCGAGGCAGTGTTGTTGGGGATCTCCGGCGCGACTATGCACTTCAGGCCATAGCAGGCGTAGGCCTTGGCATATGCCAGGGGCACGTTGATGCCGAACTGGCTCATGCCCGAGGTGCCGGCGAAGTCGGTGAGGATGCCCTCCTCGCTCACGGTCAGGGTCACCGCCAGGGTCACGGGCACATCGTAGCCATCGAGGGTCATGCTGTAGTCGTAGGTGCCATGGGGCAGCGACTTGAAGCACTCCAGAGTGGCGCGGCGGCTGTGTTCGAGAATGAAGCTGCCGATGTGCTCCAGGTCGTCCAGGCGGAACTCCTCCAGCATCGCCAGCAACCGCCGGTGCCCGGTTTCGTTGCAGGCCGCCAGGGCGTAGAAGTCGCCGACCACGCGTTCGTTCTCGCGCACGTTGTTGCGCAGGATGTTCACCAGGTCGCGGTTCACCTGGCCCCGCTCGAACAGCTTCATGATCGGGATGAACAGGCCTTCCTCGTAGACCTCGCGGGCGTCGGGGCCAAAGCCGCGGCCGCCGATGTCCACCACGTGGGCGGTGCTGGCGAAGTAGCCGATCAGCTTGCCGCGGTAGAACGAGGGCGAAACGATGGTGATGTCGTGCAGGTGGCCAGTCCCCTTCCAGGGATCGTTGGTCACGTAGACGTCACCTTCGAAGATGTTGTCCTCGCCGATCTCGTTGATGAAGTGAACCACCGCCTCGGCCATGGTGTTGACGTGGCCGGGGGTGCCGGTCACGGCCTGGGCCAGCATGTTGCCGCGCACGTCGAAGACCCCGGCGGAGAGGTCGCCGGCCTCGCGCACACTGGTGCTGAACGCGGTACGGATCAGGGTCAGGGCCTGCTCCTCGACCACCGAGATCAGGCGGTTCCACATCACCTGCATTTGAATGTCGATCATTAGTTCGCTCATGAGTAATCGCCTTCTGTGCAGGATGCTTAACGGCGCTCGACCAGCAGGCAGCCGTCGGGCTGCACGGTGGCGGCAAAGGTGGAAGAGACGAAGGTGGAGGTTTCGCGCTCGGCGATGATCGCCGGACCGTTCACCAGGGCGCCGACCGCCAGGCTCTCCCGGTCATAGATGGATGCCGCGACGAAATCTCCGCTGACCACGTCGAACACTTCCCGCCGGGCCACCGGGGTGGCCACGTGGGAGGCCTTGACCTGGCCGACCTTCTCGACCTCCGGCAGCGGCGAGCTGGCTTTTACCGACCAGCTCACGACTTCGATATCCGGCCCCTCGATGGGACGGCCGAAGAAGCGGGCGTAGGCCTGCTCGAAGAGCACGCGGAACTGCGCGGCATCGGCGTCGACGAAGGCCTTGGAAGGCAGCGTCACCGGAATCTCCCAGCCCTGCCCCACGTAGCGCATGAAGGCGGTGCTTTCCAGCTCCGGCTCGCCGCTGGCCATGCCCTGACGCACGAAGCCCAGGGCCTCCTCGGTCATCTCGCCGATCAGTTGGTTGACGCGCTGGCCGGAGAAGCCCGAAAGGCGCACGAACAGGCTGCGTACCGCCTCGTAGCCGAAGGGGGCGCGCAGGAAGCCAATGGCCGAGCCCACCCCGGCGCCGGCCGGCACCAGGAAGCGTGACACGCCCATCTTTTCGCACAAGCGCGCGGCGTGCAGCGGGCCGCCGCCGCCAAAGGTGATCATGGTGAAGTCGGAGATGTCCTTGCCGCTCTCTACCGCGTGGACGCGGCCGGCATTGGCCATGTTCTCGTCAACCACCTCGCAGACGCCGTAGGCGGCGATGCGCGTGCTCATGCCCAGTGGCTCACCGATCACTCGATGCATGGCGCTGGCGGCATTGTCGATGGACAGCTTGATGCTGCCGCCGGCGAAGTTGTCCGCATCCAGGCGGCCCAACAGCAGGTTGGCGTCGGTGATGGTCGGCTCCAACCCGCCGCGCTGGTAGCACGCCGGCCCCGGCTCGGAGGCGGCGCTGTGCGGGCCGACGCGGATCTGGCGCATGGAGTCGATGCTGGCGATGGAGCCGCCACCGGCGCCGATCTCCACCATCTCCACCACGGGGATCGAGATGGGCATGCCGCTGCCCTTCTTGAAGCGATAGGTGCGCGCCACTTCGAAGGTCTTGGCGGTCTTGGGCACCTGGTTCTCGATCAGGCAGATCTTCGCGGTGGTGCCGCCCATGTCGAAGGACACGACGGAGTCGAGCGAGTACTTGCGGGCGATATCCGCAGCGAAGATGGCGCCACCGGCCGGGCCGGACTCCACCAGGCGCACCGGGAATTCGGCGGCGCTTTCGACGGAAACGATGCCGCCGCCGGAGTGGATCATGAACACCGGGCAACGCGCGCCGGCGGCCTGCAGGGAGGCAACCAGGCGATCCAGGTAGGACTTGATCAGCGGCTTGACGTAGGCGTTGGCGCAGACGGTATTGAAACGCTCGAACTCACGCATCTGCGACGAGACTTCGCTGGAGATGGAGATCGACAGCGCGGGCAGGCGCGCCGCCAGGGCGTCGCGCAGCTGCCGCTCGTGAGCGCCATTGGTGTAGCTGTGCAGGAAACCGATGGCCACGCTCTCGTAGCCGCCCTGGGCAATCCGCTCGACCAGGCTGGCGATTTCAGCCGCCTCGGGCGCCAGAAGCACTTCGCCTTCGACGTTCAGTCGCTCGCGCAAGGTGTAGCGGTGCGCACGCTCGATCAGCGGAGGCGGCAGCGTGATGTTGATGTCGTACTGCTCGAAACGGTTCTCGGTGCGCATTTCCAGCACATCGCGAAACCCTTCGGTGGTGATGAAGGCGGTATTCGCGCCCCGGCGCTCGATCAGCGCATTGGTTGCCAGAGTCGTGCCGTGGATCAGCATATCGATGTCCGACAGCTTGAGCCCTGCCGCATCCACCACTGCCTTCACGCCGGTGATGATCGCACGCTCCGGCATGGTGTAGTCGGTCAGGATCTTGGTCGTGTGCAACGTGCCATTCAGATCCAGAGCGATGTCGGTGAAGGTCCCGCCAATATCCACACCGACACGGCAGGAGGTCGTAGTCATTGTCAATTTCCTCTCCAATTCTGCTGCCACCAGCTGACGGCGAAGCGCCGAGCTTTAAATGTAAGTTATATGTTGTCTTACAGGCGGTCAAGCAAAAATCCCTGCCGCCTCGCCTTCTCCGTCCACCGCAAACACTCGCTCATCTCGCAGCGGACGCAGAACGCCAGAAAAAGGCCTTCCAGCCGGCACAACCCGCTGGAAGGCGCACGATCGACTCAGCCCGACTTGACCATCCTGGAGCCACCCACCGCCTGCGACGTCGGGAACACCTCGAGGCGCGAGACATCGACCTGCTCCGGTAGCTTCAGCGCCGATAGCAGGAGGCTGGCAATATCCTCCGGATGAATGGAGAGATAACCGTCGTAAAGCTCCTTGCTGGCCGCCTCCAAGCCCATGGCCGTGCGATACAGCTGGGTCTGGACCCGCCCTGGGGCTATTTCCGTCACGCGCACGCCAGTGCCCAGCAGATCGCAACGCAAGGCATCGCAGAACAGGCTGATGCCCGCCTTGGAGGCGCCGTAGACCACCGCCCCCGGATGTGGCGCACGGCCGGCGCTGGAGCCGATGAAGAACAGGTGCCCGTGTCCGCGCTCGATCATGCCCGGCAGCACCTGGCGTGCCAGGTGCACGGGAGCCTTGAGGTTAACGTCGAACATGTTGTCGATTTCGGCGGCATCCATTTCCTGGAACGAGGCCCGGGTCGACAGAATCCCGGCATTGTTGACCAGGACATCGACCCGATATCGCTCGAGCAAAGCGCCGAGGCGCTCGGCCTCACGCACATCCAGCGCTATCGGAATGGCCCCGCACTCGGCCCGAAGCTCTTCCAGCAATGTGGCGTTGCGCCCAACCGCAAGAACTTGCAGCCCGGCGTTGCACAGCGCGATCACGATTGCCCGACCTATGCCGCTGGTCGCTCCAGTGACCAGCGCCGTCTTGTAGCTGGCCGGTAGAACGCTCTCTGCCTCAGGCATAGATGTAGCCCCCGCTGACAATCACGTTCTCACCGGTGGCGTAGGTGTTGCGACTGCTCGCCATCATCACGATCCATTCAGCGATTTCGACAGGCTCGGCGGCACGCCCCAGAGGGTTCGCGCTGGCCAGCTCACCCAGGAAGCCAAGCTGCTTGGCGCGCTCGGTTGCGAAGCCGGCCGGGGCAACGGAGTTGACCAGGATCTGATCCTTGGCGCAGGCCTGCGCGAAGGACTTGGTCAGGCTCACCACCGCCGCCTTGGTCGCCGCGTAGTGGGCGTTCTGCGGGTGCGCCTTGAAGGCATCGACCGAGGTCACGTTGACGATCCGGCCAGTAACGGCGGGTGGCGCCACGAACGACTGCATGTGACGAACGGCGGCAACCATCATGTGATACGTCCCCTTGATGTTTACCGCGTTCTCCAGATCCCAATCCTCGTCCGTGATCTCCAGGATCGATTTGCGCGGGTAGATGGCCGCGCTGTTGATCAGGCAGTCCACCCGACCAAAGGCATCCACCATATTCTGGAACCCCGCATGGGCGCTTTCCAGGCGCGAGATGTCGGCTACCGCCGTGGCCACCTTGTGCCCTTCCGCACGCAGCGAAGTGGCGACCTCCTCCAGCAACTGCTCGTTGCGGTCGATCAGGCCAACCTGTTTCGCACCGCGTTCAAGCATCAGCTTGGCAGTCACCAGCCCCAGTCCCGACGCACCACCCACAACAACTACCGATTGAGCTTTCACAGCATTTGACCTCCACGGGTTGGATCTCTTTACGTAAGATGACTGTTGTCTTACATTTGGTCAACCAGGTTTCACCGGAATCACCTGCCAGCACCTCCATGAAGGACTGGCGCCCCAGTCTCGCCCTAGGTGTAAAGATGATCGCTCGCCTGCCTGTCCCTGCATCCAACCAGCCCTCCTATCTCGAGTTTCTCGATGAATTGGCGAAAGCCGGCTTCAGCGGGGAGGTATCCACCGGACATGCGGAGCGGACGGTCCTGTCTACCGATAACTCAATCTATCAGCGTCTTCCCGAAGCGGTGGTCTATCCGCGGGACCAAGATGACGTACGGCGAGTCGCTCGCATTGCAGCCCTCCCCCGCTTCCGAGGCATCGCGCTCGCGGCGCGAGGTGGCGGCACGGGAACCAATGGACAGTCGCTAAGCGACGGCGTGGTCGTCGACCTCTCCCGCCATATGAACCGGATCCTGGAAATCGACCCAATCCAGGGCTGGGCAAAGGTGCAGGCCGGCGTCGTCAAGGACCAGCTGAATGACGAGCTCCGCAAGCATGGGCTGTTCTTCGCGCCGGAACTGTCGACCTCCAACCGAGCGACCATTGGCGGCATGATCAATACCGACGCCAGCGGCCAAGGCTCGTGCCTCTATGGAAAGACGCGTGACCACGTGCTCGAACTGGGGACCGTGTTCCTCGGCGGGGACTACTGGCGGTCTTCGGCGCTGCCACCACACGAGCTGAGCCAGTACCAGCAACGCGGCGATCTCATTGGCAACGCCCACCGGTTGCTGGATGAGCTGAGCCAGAAGCATCGCCAGCTGATCGCCGAGTGCTTCCCCAGATTGAACCGGTGCCTGACCGGCTACGACCTTGCCCACCTGCGCGATGAGCAAGGGCGCTTCAATCTGAACGCCGTGCTCTGCGGGTCCGAAGGCACGCTCGGTTTCATCGTCGACGCGAAGATCCGCGTCCTGCCGATACCGCGGTTCAGCGCCCTGGTGAATGTGCGCTACGCCAGCTTCGATGCGGCCCTGCGTGACGCCCCATCCCTGATGGCGCTCGGCGCGGCATCGATCGAGACGGTCGACTCCAGGATTCTCCAGTTGGCGAAACAGGACCTGATCTGGTCTCAGGTCGCCGAGTACTTCCCGGAAACGGCGGCGCAGCCAACGCTGGGGATCAACCTTGTCGAGTTCATTGCCGACGATGAAACCGCTCTTCAGGAAAAGCTGAAGCGGGTCATCGCCACCCTGCAAACCTCGACTCCCTTGAGCAACCGCCTGGGGTTCACCACAGCCGTCGGCGACAAGGCCGTGAAAAGCATCTGGGGCATGCGCAAGAAATCCGTGGGCCTGCTCGGCAATCTGAAAGGCAGCAAACGCCCCATTCCGTTTGTGGAAGATACGGCGGTGCCACCTGAAAACCTCGCGGACTTCATCGCGGAGTTCCGCAAGGTCCTCGATGACCACGGGCTTGCCTACGGCATGTTCGGCCATGTAGACGCCGGCGTCCTTCACGTTCGCCCCGCCATCGACATGCGCGATCCAACCCAGGAATCGCTGGTGCGCCAGATCACCGATCAGGTAGCGGCACTGACTCGCAAATACAAAGGCCTGCTCTGGGGCGAGCACGGCAAAGGCCTGCGCTCGGAATATGTGCCGGAATTCTTTGGTCCTCTCTATCCGGTGCTGCAGGAAATCAAGCAGCTCTTCGATCCCCACAACCAGCTCAACCCAGGCAAGATTGCCACGCCAGCGGGCAAGCAATTGCTGGCAGTGGATGCCGTGCCGACTCGCGGCCAGCACGATCGGGCCATCCGCGAGCAGGTGTGGGAGTCCTACGACAGCGCCCTGTACTGCAACGGCAATGGCGCCTGCTACAACTTCGATCCGGACGATGCGATGTGCCCGTCCTGGAAGGCGACACGACAGCGAGAGCAATCCCCGAAGGGCCGCGCCTCACTCATTCGAGAATGGCTGCGCCTGCAGGAAAAAGCCGGCGTCGATGTACTGGCCGAGGCTCAGCAGATTCGGCAGCAGGGCTTCGTCAGAGGCACGCTGAAAAAGATCGGCAACGCGTTTGCGCTGCGCAGGGAAGAAAGCGACTTCTCCCATGAGGTGTACGACGCAATGGCCGGGTGCCTGGCGTGCAAATCCTGCGCAGGCCAGTGCCCCATCAAGGTGAATGTTCCCGAGTTTCGCTCGCGTTTCCTGGAGCTCTACCACGGTCGCTACCGGCGACCGCTCAAGGACTACCTGATCGGCTCTCTCGAGTTCAGCATCCCGTATCTGGCGCGGCTCCCACAGCTCTACAACGCTGCGATGAGGCTGCCGATCATCCAGGGAGTACTGGAGCGCGTCGCCGGCATGGTCGACAGCCCGCTGCTCAGCCGCTTCCAACTGGAGCCACTGCTCGCTCGATGGGGCGTCGAAGTTGCCTGTGCCGACACGCTGTCCAATCTGGATGAACGCCAGCGTGCGCGAAGCGTCATCCTGGTCCAGGACGCCTTTACCCGATACTTCGAGACGGACCTCTTCGGCGACTGGATCGAACTCGTTTCCCGACTGGGCTATCAGGTGTACCTCGCGCCTTTCCTGCCCAACGGCAAACCACTGCATGTCCAGGGCTTCCTGAATGCCTTCGAAAAGGCTGCCCGGAAGAACGCGAATCAGCTTCTGGCACTGCAGCGCCATGGCATCCCGCTGGTGGGGCTCGACCCGGCCATGACCCTGGTTTATCGGCAGGAGTACGTCAAGACCTTGGGCGCCGAACACAGCCCGAGGGTCCTGCTGCCACAGGAGTGGCTGATCGATGCGGACCTTCCGGACATGCCGCTCCAGGACTCTACGCGCTCCAGCTACCGGCTGCTTGGCCACTGCACCGAGCGCACCAATGCGCCGGGAAGTATGGATCAGTGGCTCAAGCTCTTCACTCGATTCCACCTACCCCTCGAACACGCCAACGTCGGTTGCTGCGGGATGTCCGGAACCTATGGGCATGAACGTCGCAACCTGCAGAGCTCAGTGAAGATTTTCCAAAGCTCGTGGGGGCGTTTGATCGAGACGACCGCAAATCCCCAGCAGCTATTGGCCGACGGCTACTCCTGCAGATCGCAGGTTGGGCGGCTCGGGGATCGACACCTACCACACCCCATCAGCGCGCTGCTTGCGCACATACGCGGCGCCTAGCGCCGAGCAACTTCGACTGCCAGTCAGAGAGACTTTTTCATCAGCACACACTGCCCCCGATGCGAGGCAGGCCAGATGGGAGAACGCAGCAATGAATCGCGCGTGCAAGGTACAGACTGCAAGCAACACCTATGACCGGCTGCGGGAGGCGGCCCTTGAGCTCTTCAGCACCCACGGATACCAATCCACCAGCCTGCGCGATCTCGCGAGGCACCTGGGAGTGCAAGCGGGCTCGATCTACAACCACGTCGAAAGCAAGCAGTCCCTTCTGTTCGAGCTGATGGAAGAGACCCTGGACGACCTGATGGAGGAAACCAGGCAAAACCTGAGTGGCGCCGGAACCACTCAATCGCGCCTCAAGGCCTTCATCCAGGCCTACGTTGCATTCCAGTCCCGAGGACGCCGGCGGCTCGAACTGATAGAGCGAGAGCTCGTGAACCTGACCGACGAGCAGCGCGAGCACATCGTCCAGATGCGCGCCCGGTATCGCCAGAACCTCATCGCGATCATCGGCAAGGAACTGGCCGGCGCGAGAGTCTCCAGCAGCAGCCTGCAAATGCTCGGCTACGCCGTCCTCGGCATGATGCATGGCCTGCCAACGAGCACCGAGGCGCCGTCCCAAGCCGTCGTCGACCAGCTCTCCAGCATGATCAGCGGAGCCATCGCGGCGACGAAACAGCAGCCCATCATCAGCAGCATCTGATTGGAAGTGTCCAGGCCATGCACGCGCAACGACAGGAACTGCACAACGAACTCCACGCTCGCCCTTCCATCTACTTCAGCGAGCCAGCGCACGTTTATCATCTGACCCTGCTCGAAGAGGGCTCGACGCTAGAGCGGATCATCCAGCGACTGGAGCCAAGCACGCCCGCCAGCAGGCTGCAGGGGCTGGCCGACCTGCAAGGCGGCAGGCTCAAATGGGAACGGCACACCGAATTCCTTTGCCTGACCCTGGTCGTGCCCAGGGTGGCGTCCGATGACGTCTGGCCCCCGCTGCCGGCCCCCCTTCACGCGCTGATCGATGGTTCCGAGCACCTCGTCATCGAGTGCAGCCAGATACTGGTCGAGTCCCAGGAAGGCTGGGCCGGCTCGACTGCGGCATACGGCTTCAAGGACGCCGCCGCATCGAGAATCGGCGCCGGCGATGCCACGGTCTGGAGCGATTTCCGCCTGTGCGACAACGGGGCCAATCGGATCCTCCTGGTCAACCATGCCCTGAACGCCTACCGACTGGGCCGGATGGTGCGGCGCCTCCTGGAAATCGAGACCTATCGGATGATGGCCTCGCTCGGGCTCCCGCAGGCCAAGGAAGTGGCGTCCCAACTCAAGGAGTTCGAAAGAGAACTGACCCGGCTTTCGGACGAAAATGCCAGTGCGACCGGTTCCGACGCTCGGCAAATCCTCAAGAGCATTTCGCAACTGTCGGCCCGTCTCGTGCGCTGCACGGCAAGAGCGCGGCAACGCTTCAGCGCTACAGAGGCATATGCCCAACTGGTCTTCGAACGCATAGCCGAACTGCGTGAAGCGCATGTCCAGGGCTGCCAGCGGCTGGGGATTTTCATCGAGCGGCGGTTCAAACCGGGTGTGCGCTACTGCTCCGCCACCCAGCAACGCCTAGAACACTTGAGCGTCAGCGTGGCCAACCTGGGTGAGTTACTTCAGGCACGGGTACAGGTCGAAGTCGAAGAGCAGAATTCTTCCATCCTGCAAAGCCTCAACGCACGAGCGACCACCCAGATCAAGATCCAGAAGGCAGTCGAGGGACTCTCGATCATCGCCATCAGTTACTACCTGCTGAGCCTCTTCAAGCTCGTGTACGAAGGCTTGCATCAACTCGGTATTGGACTCACGCCCCGGGAGGCAAGCATCTACCTGGCACCGCTGGTGGCCATTACCTTGGGTGCCATTGCTTACCGGATCAGGTGCACACAGAAAGAGTAAGGGCCGCCCAGCTCAAAAGATATCAATCCGTCATGAACACTGAGGTAGCAAGCAAGATGGCAAAGGCCGCCGATGTAGTTGTGAAATGCCTAAAAAACCGCCTCCCCGGTGCTCCGCGACCCACTGGGTTAGAAACACGCCCACTACACTGACCCCGCTGGACAGTGGTCGTCTGCTTTTTGGAGGCTCCGTCCCCGTCAAAAAACCTGACCCAGGGGAAGCTGCGGACCCGTTAGTGGTGGCACGTTTCGTGACCCCGTTTAGGAATGTGATTTGATCCGAGTCCCCGTCCAGCACTTCCGGTGAATGGAGGGTACTCATGAAAACGACCAAAGCGCAGCGTCATGGCCTGCCGGTTATTCATGACCGGGCAGCTGGGATCGATATCGGCTCGCGCTTCCATGTGGTAGCGGTGCCTGCCGACATCACAGAAGAGGCGGTGCAAACCTTTAACGCGTTTACGGCCGACCTGGAACGTATGGCCGCTTGGCTGGTTGATCTCGGGATCACTACCGTGGCAATGGAGTCGACTGGGGTGTACTGGATCCCGGTCTACGAGATTCTAGAGTCCCATGGCCTGCAGGTTGTGTTGGCCAATGCCAGGGATGCCCGTGCCGTGCCCGGGCGCAAAACCGACGTCAACGACGCGCAATGGATTCAGCGATTACATGCCTGTGGTTTGCTGCGAGCCAGCTTCCATCCCGATCGCGAGATTGCGGCACTGCGCAGCTACCTGCGCCTGCGAGAGCGCCACCTTGATTACGCCGCCGCGCATATTCAGCACATGCAAAAGGCGCTCACCCACATGAATCTGCAATTGCATCATGTGGTCACCGACATAACCGGGGCCACGGGCATGCGCATTATTCGAGCCATCGTTGCCGGCGAACGCGATGCCCTGATCTTGGCCCGCATGCGTGACACACGCTGCAAGTCCAGTCTCGAAATCATTCGAAGTGCTCTGGTCGGCAACTATCAACCGGAGCATGTCTTTGCCCTGGCGCAGGCGCTGGCCATGTACGACGCCTACCAGATGCAGCTTGAGCTGTGCGACCAGCAAATAGCGCGGAGCCTGCACCAACTCGCTCAGCAGAAGCCATTGCCTGGCGAGCCGTTACCCAAAGCACGGCACCCTACGCGACAGCCGAACGCACTCAACTTCGACGTCCGCACCTTGCTCTATCAATTGGTCGGCGTCGACCTCACGCAGATCCATGGTATCGGCCCTTACTTGGCCTTGCGTCTGGTCGCCGAGTGCGGCACCGACTTGAGTCGATGGCGTACCGCCCAGCATTTCACCTCCTGGCTGACGTTGGCGCCGGGCTGCCGAATCAGCGGTGGCAAGGTGCTTTCCGCCCACACACGCAAGACTAAGAATCGGGTCACCGCGCATCTACGCTTGGCTGCGGTAACCATTGGCAAAACCAATACGGCGCTGGGTGCTTTCTACCGACGCTTGTCGGCACGTATCGGCAAGGCCAAGGCCGTGACCGCCACTGCGCGTAAGATCGCCATCCTGTTCTATAACGCGATGCGCTTCGGCATGGCCTATGAGGATCCGGGCGCCGACCACTACGAGCAAAAGTATCGCGAGCGTGTTGTCAAAGGCTTGCACCGTCGGGCTGCTGAATTTGGCTTCACCCTTCAGGCTGTAGAAGGTG